>ERZ795046.382-NODE-382-length-55555-cov-16.051856_pt1 | contig 55555 bp, 32 predicted proteins | sample MGYA00375130_ERZ795046 | MGnify/ENA primary metagenome ERZ795046 (study PRJEB30175, sample SAMN05720202) | activated sludge metagenome | isolation source: anaerobic digester from wastewater treatment plant | place: Japan | collected 2015-05-15 ... | reverse complement strand
CACAGCCCTCGAGAGGGTACGCATGATAAGGCAGCATGCCTTGAGACATAGAAGAAATATGAATAGTAAAGACATGGTCAGGATAGACGTGCCTTCCATAAAAGCACATTTCTTCGTTAAAGATAACCAAGCAAAAGTCAGTACGTTAATTGAAAAAATAAAACGTCAGTATGGATACAACATTAAAATCACAATCTTCAAACAACAATGACTTCACAGTAGAAGTCTCTAAGTTGTTGTCAGACCTGATAAGGCAGATGGTCGAGTATGTCAACGCACCTAAGGACAGCACCAGCTTATGTGTTCTCTATGCAGATATACTCTGTAACCCCGAGGTGGCTAAGATCGCTGATATGGCTTTCTATGACTCTTATGCATACTTCGAGATGAAAATATATTCACGCAACATCACGGAGATAATAGGTTCTGATAAGCTTAAGGAATCTTTTCCTGTGCTGTCAGGTATCTTATATAATAACATGATAGACGACTTTATCATGAGTCGCGATGCTGACCTTATTTCGGCAGTGAAGAAAGAGTCATCAGAACTGTTCGATATGTATATCACATATGTCCTGACAGAGCTCCTTCGTCAGTATGGTAACTTTAAATATGTTGACATATATAAGATAGACTTTATCCTTAGAACTGCTTATGAGTTTCATAATAAGATAAAAAAAGCAGACAGGAGGCTTATAAAGTCAATATATCTTACGATATATGATAACCATGATGATTATAGCACAAGTAAAGACTACGTGCCTTTTAACACATACCCCAATATACGCGAGGCATTGGTTTTAATAGATAATAAATATGTTGATTATATTATATAACGATGAAGAACGTGTCGTATAACGATATATTACTTAAGCTTCTCTCGTCACAGGAGATGAAGAAGGAGAAGCTGAGTGTAGAGCGTCATTTCAGAAGCTTAGATGATGTATATGAGGTAGCATCTCATCTGGATGAAGAGCGTGACTTCCCTGCCATGGTATACTATCTGTTTCCCATAGCAGGCTATGTGTATTCTGAGCTTATACGAAGGATGCTCCGAAAGGACTCTGTCAGGACAGCCGAAGAAGACCTTGTATATATGATCAGCAAGGCTGTCTTCCTCGACATGACGTTCACCGGTGACCTCGTGGATGCTTTCATGGCCTCCGGCGGCGGCAACAACGACTATGATACCATACTCAACAATGAGTTCTTCCTGATGTCCTTTACTAAGAGGCTGATATACCTTCACAAAAAACATGAAGGCAGGATACCGTCGCTGGATGAGGAAGAGCTGGATAAGATGAAGAAGCTCGTTGTCGACTGGCTCACCAGACCTGCGAAGAAGGTGTATGATGAATGCAGGTCGACAGACGACGTAGTACTGCGTTTCTTTCGAGGTATGATGAAATGCGTGGCATACATGATATATAGTCCGTACGAAGAAGATGTTGCTATTGACGCAAGCGACGAGCCGGGCTTCATGGTTGTGCTCGATGTCATCATAAAGCATCTTGTATCGTTCGATGATGAAGACCCTATATACAGGATGTTCATAGAAGGCGTGTTCTCTGATGAAGACACGTCCTATGAGAAGGAGCTGCATGATGTCCTGGTCTCTGCCAGCAGCACCCTGAAGATACTTACAAAGAAGCTGTTGAGTCGTTTTGGTAATAAGACTGATGACAGGTCTACATCTTTTTTAGACTTCGACAGTTATTTTATTAACAAGCTTATCTTTGCAGTAGGAGTTGACTTCACAAGCAGGTATAAAGACATCACCAACAGAAGAGAAGATACAATCAAAGGTATCTATGACGACATCGTGATAGCTCTGGATATCTATCACAGAGACGTCTCTCTTGTCGCAGGGTCGACAAGCATGATAGACATGATGCCGCAGATAACGAGCTTTATAAAGGCGTTGATGCGTGTACGGGATGCCATGGTAGATATAATAGCTGACTTCATCATAGACATCATACGTGACTTGCATGCGTTTGTACCAACTGATCGTTGTATCGTGACATGCTACAGTCATTTTGAAGATGCTGACACCTTCTATGATGTACTCAACATGTTACAGAACAGATGCATCCTGTATGACCGTGAAAACATAAAAGATGCGTTACATGCGATAAACGATCTGTGCGGACATGACAGCAAAATGTTTGTGTTCCCTATACTGTCTATAGCCTATATACCAATGTATAAGTATTTCAAAGTAAAATACACTATAGACAGCAACTATCTCCTAAACTATTATTTTGGTGTTAACGATGTTGGAGAACTGGAAGACTCCAACATATTGCCTACCACGGTGACTACTGCTGTTCCAATGTTCAGCAGTATCATATCTGATGTGAGGTTTGATTGCGTATCAGCTAGTGATATTATAAACAATGATAAACATGAAAGTCAAATGAACGATGATGCTTCGGGTAAGGATAATGTCATACTCATCAATGGGGAGGCATATCCTGTGGATGTCTTTGAAAGCATGACGGAGACGAAGGTGGATAAGTTCATTGAGAACTTACGTATTGAGAAGTTTTTGTTTAAATATTTGTTGAAGGAGGTGGGAGATGAAGCTGTTGACAACACTGGTAATAAATAACATTTTGTTAAGACAGTATAATATTAACATCAATGAGTATCTTACTCTGTATAAGATCTTCCTTATCAAGTATCAGCTTGATGACATACTTCATAACTTTGAAGTAGATGAGAAGTATATAAACTCTTTGATTGACAAGGGTCTTCTCATCACCGTGCTGCCTTTTGATGGTACGGAGAAGTCGAAGGATGGTACCGAAGCTGGTACTGGTAACTTACATCATGATCTTACTCCTTATGATTTCACTGCCGAGGCATTGAAGATCTTTAATGGAGAAGATCTCTTTGTGAAGTTCTATGAGATGTATCCTCAAGCTGTGCCTGACGGCATGGGTGGCATGAGGCCTCTCAGGACTGTAGGACATACTACTGAGTCAGCGAAGAAGACTCAGAGCATATGGAGCAGGGTGACCAAGAACAAACCCTATATCCAGCAGATCATAATAGACAGTCTGGAGAAGGAGTTGCAGGAGAGGGAGAGAGCTGGTACGATGATGTATATGCCAAACATCGATACCTGGCTGAGGAACGCTAACTGGGAGAAGTGGATGAACATTCCTGAATCAGACAACGTGAAGAGAAAAAATGTTAAAAAACTTTAAAAACATTGAAAAAAATGTTAGAAAGATTTGGGAATTAGCTTATTTTTTAGTATCTTTGCAATACTAAAAAGACAGGCAATGCTATATGATCATGTGTTGAAGGAACTTGAGGAGAATAAGCGACGAAGGGTTGTTGGTGACGTAATCGCTATACCATGGTCATTACCAAGGCTTTCTGAAGTGTTGCCTGGCATAGAACAAGGCAGGTATGTACTCATATCTGCCAGTCCTAAGGCAGGCAAGAGCCAGCTGACAGACTTCCTGTTTGTATACCAGCCGGTGGAGTGGATCACGAGGGTGAAGAACACGGATATCACTCTCAAGATATTCTACTTCTCTCTGGAGGTATCCAAACGTACTAAGATGAAGGCTGCGATATGTTACAAGCTCTTTGTGGATCACGGTATCTTACTCAGTCCGCAGAAGCTCAGTTCTATCTTTCACAATTACATACTCAATGATGAGATAGAAAAGATCATCAAAGGCGATGACTTCAGAAGCTGGTTCAATAAGTTTGAATCTATAGTGACGTATTACGATTCTATAAGAAGTCCTTTCGGTATCTTCAATGTCATAAAGTCGTATGCCGAAGACCCGGCTAATGGCGAGTACACGTATAAGACCATCTCGTGGCAGCAAGAAGATGGAACCTATATCCAGAGATGTGTACGTGACAGGTATGTGCCGAAGCGACCTCGCGAGTTCGTGATCGTCATAGTGGATCATGTGGGTCTGCTGCAGACGAGCGGTGACGAGACCCTCCATCAGGCTATAGGCAGGTTCAGCAGCGAATACTGTCTCGAGATGAGAGACCGTTGGAACTACTGTCCTGTCATAGTGCAGCAGCAGACTGCAGACTCTTCCAGAGCGTTGTTCAACTACAGAGGAGATACCATCATAGACAAGGTAAGACCTGACCCTGAGGGTCTGGCAGACAACAAGTATACTGCCAGAGACGTTGACCTCATGCTCAGTCTGTTCTATCCCGCGAGATATAACATAGACAAGTATGAGGATATCGACCTCACCATACTGGGTGATAACCATAGGGAGCTTACCATAAACCTTAACAGGAACGGTATCTCCAACGCTTCTATACAGTTGTTTTTCCTTGGCTCAAGCTCTTTCTTCTCGGAGCTGCCCAAGAAGATGACTGAGTTTGACTACGTCAGGTACGAGAAGATTATTAATTCGCAAATTTAAATCTAAATCTAAATCAATTAAAGTTACATGAGTACATTAGTAGGTATAGTTGGAGCTACTGGTAGTGGCAAGAGCACGTCGTTTCTTCCACAACCAGATCTCGGGATCACAGGGCTGGATCCCCAGAAGACTTTCATCATTAACATAGCAGGCAAGCCGTTCCCTGCGAAGCGGTGGACGACGTACTATAAGCCGTTCACTGGTGACGCAGGTAACTACCTCAACACCAACAACTCTTCTAAGGTGTGCCTTTCTATGAACTATGTCAATGAGAAGAGGCCTGAGATAACTAATATCGTCATAGACGATTTCAGTTACCTGATGGGTTTCGAGTTCATCGACAAAGCGCTTGTGAAAGGCTTCGACAAGTTCAGCGAGATAGCCATGCACGCTATGGAGGTGCTGACGACAGGACGGAGCCTGAGACCCAACATAAAGGTCTTCGTGATCTCCCATGAAGACGTGATAGAGACGTCGTATGAGACCATACGAAAGATAAAGACTGTGGGCAGGATGCTTGACGAGAAGATAGACCTCCCGGGTCTGTTCACAGTCCTGTTATATACCAAAGTCACATGGGATGACAACACTAAGAAAGCCAGGTACGAGTTCGTTACTAATAGAGATGGAGTGTTTCCTGCAAAGAGTCCGTACGGCATGTTCAGCTCGCTGTACATACCCAATGACCTGGGGTATGTCCTGAAGTGCATCAACGAGTACGAAGCACCTGACGATGCGGACACGTCGCCACAGAAGAGAGTTACAAACACCAGTAAGAATCAATAAACAGAAGTAGTATGATTAATCTTAATGATGGTAACTATGTAAAAGGATCCTCAACCCCCATCTTCAATGATGGCAAAGCCGGTATAGTAGAGAACGTGACGGTGAGGATAGAGAAGAAATCCGATATGGATAGTAAGATGCCGGACTATAAGCTCATAGCGTCTGACGGCAAAGGAGAAATCAATGAAGGCTTCTATTATCAGGAGCCGGGGTCGGCAGCGTTCGACAACTATCAGGCTCAGAAGCTCATCTGGCTGGCACGTGGCGTGCTGGGAGATAACATAACGTTTCCAGTATACGAGACACCTGCCGAGGCGCTGGACGGCATTATGAAGATGGTTGCACCGCACCTGAAGAACAAACGCTTCAGGGTAGCCGTCACCTTCGGCACCACGAAGAAGAGCTCAGCGTTTCTCATGTTCAAAGCTTTCGGACCGTTCATACAGCCTATGAACGTACCTAACACGCTCAGGTTCAGCAGCACGGACCGTCTCGAGAGACCACAGCAGACTCTCACTTCAGATGCTGACGTTAAGAAGCAGATGAATATGGGAGACGTAGACTGGTCTATCACCTCTTCTTCTAATAAGAAGAACAGCGACGAGATGCCATTCTAACAAGTACTTTATTATGAAAGACAATGGTAGATCTTAACTCTGAGAAGTATTTGAAGAGGAAAGATGATGTCACTAAAGAAAACATACTAAAGTACATATCAGAGTATGATATAGTATATCATTACTTAGGAGATGTTAAGCTTGGGCAGCTCATCAAGAGTCCTATAAGGAAGGGTGATGAGCACCCAAGCTTTAACATTTTCTATTCTGAGAAGTTCAGATGTCTTATGTTTAAGGACTTTGCATATAAGACAGGTGACGTCATCGTACTCGTAAAGGAACTCCTTAAGCTGGAGTCGATGCGTAAGACTCTGCTTCGTATAATATATGACTTTAACCTGCAGGACTACTTCTATATCTCTACAGAAGACAGGAAGCTTATCTCAGGCCTGTCACCTTCTGTGAAGGCACGGCCTGCTAAGGTCATCAGCGACGACGACTACGAAGCTCATGACAAAAGCGGGTATAAGATATCTATTAAGATAAGACCATGGATTCTGGAGGATGAGATGTTCTGGATACAGTATGGTATCACGTTGCCTACGCTGCGTCGATACAACGTCTTTCCCATAAAAGGATATCACAACGGTATCTTCTATATCCATACGCAGGACCTGGCATACGCCTTCGCAGAATGCAAAGACAACAGGTTGTCATATAAGATATACCGTCCTCTAGCAAGGAAAGACAGGAAGTGGCGTACAGACCATACCTACGACGTGCATCAGGGTTATATACAGCTGCCGTCGACAGGTGACTTCCTGATAATAACAAAGTCTTTGAAGGACGTCATGTCCATCACGGAGCTGACGTCGTATCCTGCGGTAGCTATACAGGGCGAGACCATGATGATAAAGCCTTCCGTCATTGAAGAATACCGCAGGAGGTTCAACAACACCATCTTTACTCTGTTCGACAACGACAGCCAGGGTAAAGCTCTTACTTCTAAATACATGAATACCTATGGTACTATACCGCTCATGATACCTTCTGACCTGGAAGGTATAGCTAAAGACTTCTCCGACATGGTGAAGATAACCGGAGAAGGATTAGCTGCAAGGACACTCAAAGACATGATAAGCAAACATCTTGGTACTAACCTTAAAAACAAGTAACCTTAATGAGACTATTCGTTTATGGTACTCTCATGAGAGGGTTTGGTAACAACATCTTGTTATTAAACACCTCTCGTTTCTTAGGTGCTGCCACCGTAAAAGGATTCGTCATCAGATGTCCTCACTATGTGCCGATGGCTATAAGGACAGTTAGTAAAGGCCATTTCATAGAAGGAGAAGTGTATGAAGTGGATCATGACACACTGAGATATATAGATCTCCTTGAAGGATATAATGAAGACTGGCCTGATGACTACTGTATGTACAAAAGGATCAAAGCTCTCTCCGAAGAGTTTGGCGAGGTGGAGATGTATGTCTCACCACGTCAGCCGATGACGGATGAAGAGATACAGAAGGATAAGAACATAATATCATATCCATCATGGAGACAATATATACTTTCAAAACAAGATGAGTAACAAAACAAAGAAACGCTTTGTGATAGTAAGGACGAAGAACCGGTCTGCTGACCCGCTGCGCAGGTCTATCGAGACAGACCGGAGGGTCGTCCTACGTCTTGGATCACGTACGCCGCTGTCAGACATATACAGAAGACGTGTGCCGCGCGACGTGATAGAGATAAACAGCATAGAAGCTGTCATCAACAGCCGTGACAAGCTGCTCATGAAACGTTGCTTCGCCAGCCGTGGCGTGCCGCAGGCCGATGCATACCTCATAGGAGACAGCGGCTTCATACCGTTCATCATAGACAGCAAGCTCGTAGAAGATGCTGACCCGGTGCTGGATGACAAGCTGCCATACCCTGTGCTGGCAAAGAGACGTGTCGGGTATCAGGGCAGAGGCATGCAGAAGCTCAGTGACGTAGAAGAGCTCAGGAGATGGCTTCGGAGCTGTGGTGACGGCGAAGCCTGGATCATAGAGAAGTTCTATAACTATGCCAGGGAGTATCGTGTACACGTGGTCAGCCATGGCATAGGTGTGATACTCAGCTGGAGGAAGCTGAGGATGAACGAGGTGCCACCAGAAGAACGCTGGTTCTTCAACTCGCATAACAGCGTCTGGATAAGAGAAGACAACGAGTTGTTTGACAGGCCGTTCTGCTGGGACAGGATATGTAAGGCAGCTGCAGACGCCATAGAGTCGGTGGGGTTGGACATAGGTGCGGTAGATGTGCGAGTGCAGTCTAACAAGAATGTCGATCCTTCTGGGGAGAGACAGAAGTTTATAATATGTGAAACTAACAGTGCTCCGACACTCAGTTCACATGGTATAGAGATATATAAGAAAACCATTTCAGAACTAATAAACAGATTATAAAACGATAAAACAAAAGACTATGAACACTACCACCAACTACGCAGTAGACACCAAGACCAATAAGCTGTCAGCTTGTTTTGGCGACATCAGTCATATGTATGATATACCCGAGAAAGCGTTCGAGTCGATGAACGACTTTCCGGGTTTCTATTCTTATAAATACCTTGGTATAACCCGGCAGGCTGACCTGTTGGATACGTTCGTGGGAGGTAGCCCCGGCATATATAATGTAAAACGATGCCTTGAAGACTTTAAGACAAAACGGTTTGGGGTCACGTATATAATACCGAGGACCGTAGACCTGCACAAGTCGTATCGTGAGTGGATAAAAGAGGTGAGGAGACTCATACCTGAGGTGAACATAGACGTGATAGACGGTAAAGAAGAGTTTAAGAAGTATGCAAGTATCTTTGACAGCTCTTTCAGGAAGCGCAGCACACGACGTATAAAGGTAAAGTATTTCGAAAGCACAGGTAACTATATAAACCTGCTTAAGCCTGCCAACGAAGCTGAGAGGCTCAGGATGTGCTTCTATAGCGTAGACGACTCATCCACACTATACGGTATCAACAACAAGTTCCTGACCTATTTGGTGCATACACTCATATGGGTAATACGTAACATAACATACATAAAATATGACGGTAAAGTTAACATGTCTGCTCTTGACGAGATGCTGTCAGAAGATAACATCTCTACTTTCATAGATGCTGTTGAACAGGATATAAGGTCTTTTGTGGACAGAGAAGACCTGGTAGGTGGTTATCTGTATCCGTACTCTGTCATATATGACACGATACACGACGGTAACGTGTTCAGATATGAAAGTGGTGGTCAGGATATCAGGATAGTCAGATACACAGGTCATGAGACCTTACGTGATGTGATAACCTGGATGCATAGCAGGTCGCAGACGGATAACGACAGCGAGATGGTCATAAGCACAAACTGCCATTGTGATGAAGCGATACGCATCACGCTGGACAGATTTGGTATGGATCCTGAGCATACGAACTGGAATAAGCTTGCAAACAACGTTAAGCTGCAGCTGCTGAAAGAGAAAGACAGGTTCTTCAATAATATGATGAAGTATGTCGATGACATGATGCCTGTCATAAAGGAGAAGATAAAGAATTATATCATGTATAACAAGTATAACATCATAAGATGTGCTTTTGATAAGAGTCTGCTTAAACCACTTAACATAAGAGCCCAGATAATCTTTAAAATCTCTTTCTCATCCCGTATGACTCCTATGTACAGGTATATGCCTATCATGCTCCTGCGATGTGCTTTCAGAAAAGACATGCATGACGTGGTGACGATATGGCTGGAGATAGCACGCATCTGGAAGACGAACGTCTTCAACATAGCAGGGTTGGTAAACAAGATGCTCATGGCATCTGAGTCATACTGGTTTCCAAGTGTCAACACGACAAACCTGTACTCTTCATATGCACACGACTATCTAAATCGTGTCACATCGGGAGGGTATCCTGTGGCTGACGACCTGTACGAGTATGTAAAGTCAAAGTATTTCCTGTTCTATGATAACGGTTCTATATACAGAACCTATTATGGTGCAGGCGACTGCATATGGATAAGTAAAAATATAGATACAACAATCTTTAAAGATACTACGTTCCAGAAGTATATAAAATTGTTATATAACTTCAAGGAACTGATAACTACTAAGATATATGACGCAGGATATAAGAAGCCGTACATGATCTATAACGTCGATGACGTGCGTATCTTATATGAGAAAGCACTCAGAGCGAGTGCAGAGTCTATCAGCATCTGCGGATATCATAGTAGTAATGCCAGCACCTTCTTTGAACTGTATTATTATCCGACTCTGATGTTTACATACGCCTTTATGCTGAGAGGAAACAATGACTTCAAACGCATGGTGTCTCATAGCATCAAGGCAATAGCTTTCTATTATTTCACAGACATAGATAGGCTGAAAGAGTATATCATAATGATTAAGTTCATCGGCATGCTGGAGCAGCTCAGGACAGCACATCCCTACTTCCTCAAAGGTGTCATACCTGTCAGCAACGAGGTGGTGTCTAAGTACAACCTGCCGGGTGACAGGCCATATAAGCTGGTAGAGTGCAAAGAGGATGTGAGTCATTATCATATCATAGTACCTACCAGATATGAAGACATCATGCATTACAGCGATCCACATTATGATGTCAGGGTGCCTATATGTATGAGGGTGCCCAAAGAAGACTTCATAGAGGTCGACATAGCTGGCGACAGCTGTCATCACTTCATACAGGACCTGTCATACAGCCTAACCATATACAGATAAGATATCAAAAACAGAAAACAATACAAACCCATGAACATAAGATTTGTTACTATCGGATCAGATCCAGAGTTTTTCATTGTTGACTCCAATGGAAAGCCTGTCTCAGTAGCTCCTTTCTCTGCAGGCACAAAAGATGAGCCTGTGCCGCTGCCGCAGCTTGGCGACGGCTTCTTTGAACAGCGTGATAACCTGTCTTTTGAAGGTAACATACCACCTGCAAGAGACAAGAACGAGTTTATCACTAACATCATCCTGCTAAGGAACTATTTCCTTTCTAAGATAGCATCTCACGGCCTCAGGTTGTCTGACAGAGGTGTGTTGTATTTTGATGAAGAAGACCTCTGTTCACCGGAAGGTATGGAGTTTGGCTGCTCCTCAGTATACAGCGCGTGGGAGTCGTGTCTCAACAACGCGGTGGAGCAGCCTACCCCGTCGCTGAAGGACAAGCCGTATCGTGTGGCAGGGTTTCATATACACATAGGATACCGATGCAGCGAGTTCATGTACGACATCTTTGGCAATAACAAGATAAACATAGACATCCTGATAGCCAGGCTGTTCGACATGGTCGTCACGCTGCCGTCACATCGTATATGTGATGAGCCTGAGAGGCTGCAGTCGTATGGTGCCTTCGGTAGGTTCAGAAGCAAGAGCTATGGCGTGGAATGCCGCACCCTGAGTGCCTTCTTCAGCCAGCCCGAACACCTTGAGTGGGTATGGGACCATGTCATGGAGATAGAGAGGATAATCAATGAAGCAGACATGAGAGTCCTGTACGAGCTGGTCCTCAGACGTCATAGCTTACCGAAGAACGTCAACAAGGCGAAAGAATACCTTACAGAGACAATCTTCAAACCGGTGTTTAACTTAAACAGATAAGATATGAAAGAGATAGTCATCAGATTAGTTTTGTTTATAATATACATCCTGATATCCAACGATCATGATTATATCCTTGGTTGTGGATTATTTGCTTTTGTAGGTACCGAACCTGATAAGTATTTTAATTGGTTATACTTCCATATACTGGGTATATACAATAACGACAGAGGCGGTGACGCGTGCGGTATCATGTATGACAACAACGTGATGCATGGGGTGAACAACAAAAACAATGAGTATGACGACTTCATCATCGCTAACCCTATGTCTCCGTATATGGGTACGAAGCCGGTCACCATACTGGGTCACTGCAGGAAGGCTAGCTCGGGTGGTCTCAAGGACCACCTGGCTCAGCCGTTCGTGATACGCAAACGCAACGTGAACCCGAAGCTGTTCAAGAACTATAACAAGAACAGCAAGGTGGTCAGGGCTCTTAAGAACTTTAAGGATGACGACATAATCTTTGCAGGGATACATAACGGCACCCTGAAGAACCATATGGAGCTAGCTAAGAAGTACCATATAGAGACAGAATATAAACACAAGGACGAGACCGGACAGGTCACCAAGGTACATATGAACGATAGCCAGATCCTGTTAAGCATACTCTTCTATGGCTATACTGAGGTGCTGTCGGAGTATATAGGCAACGCAGCTGTCGTATATACCAACAAGCTCAATGGCACCACATGTATGTTCAGAGGTAAGTCCAGACCGACGAACATGTCCACAGAAGAGACTGAAGAGAATCCTCTGTTCTTCATATATCTCGACAAAGGACAGAAGAACATGTATATCTCGTCGATAATGAAGCCGCTGCAGATAATACGTGAGAACAGGTCGTCAGATGACCATCCAGTCTATCAGCTGATACCAAACATACTCATAGTGATGAGAGACGGCGTACATGTCGATAACATATCCATAGACAGGAGTAAAGCTTATCAACATGATTATCTTGTATATGACAACAGGTTCAAGAATGTGTATAGCAAGCCTACTTCTTATTGGTATGACACCGACTATGACAACAAGCTGCCGTTTAAGTATGAACATAACTATGCAAAAGACACCGTATCTTCTGTGAGCACTGGTGACAAAGACTCCAACAAGAAGTCCAGCGTATATGATGCGAGCACAAGAGAGACCCTTATGACATCCATAGTGTTTCCTATGGACTTCTTCAGCACATATAACGACATAGAAGAACTGTCTGACGTGGTGACGGGTTCTAACAACAGCCCGAGGCTGCTGTTCGAGAAGCCTTCTATACTACCTCACTGGTCTACCCGTAGAGCCGTCTTCTGTAAGGGCCGCTACTGGATGAACGGTCATCTCATGCACGGCGTATACGTGCTGTCTCCTACAGGCTTCGTGCCAACACATACCGAGCTGGTGATAGACCACAGCAAGGTGAGGCTGTATTATTTCGTAGAAGGCATCATGATAGATTCGTCATATAACTATGACAAGTGTATGGAGATACATGAACAGACGCTTAACTCCATGACGAAGGTGTTATATGACGAGAGCATCACGTCAAGACGTAATCCTATCGAAAGAGACAGCCTCATAAGAGACATAGAAGAGAGCTTCACAAAGAAGATAGCTATGTACTCTAGCTATCCTGTCACACCTCTGCTCAACTTCTATGGCAGGGAGAAGTGTTTCTCTAACTACTGCAGCATACAGTCTGTAAAGAGTGTGCTCGATGAAGAGAAGATCATGTATACAGGTATGTTTCATCCGTACTTCAGCACCAGAGACTACAGGTTTGACAGAGGCTCTCTGCATTGTATACGTGAGCATGGGTATGGTGAGATAAAAGAAGACACGTCCAATGCATCATATCAGTATCATATCGATAAGATTGAGAGTTATTATGAGATGAGTAGAAACGTCTTGCTGAAGACGAAGCAGGATAACCTGCTTAACTTCATAGCCAACAACAGGTATTATGTTGGAATGGTATTGGTATTTAACAATGACATGCTTAACATCAGCTCACCGTTTGAGATGAAGTTCAACAAGATGCTCAACCAGATGATGTGCTATGACAAGCTGTTCGAGCATCTTGACAGGTCTGATGAGATACCTGTCACCATGATCTTCAACACGGAGCATATGAGGACGATGAACCCGCACGTCTTCAACAACACATGCATAACCTGTAGTAACGAAGCCTATTTCTGCACCAAGACGATAGACTGCTCATTCTGTATATATAACCTTATCAAGCCAGATGTCAACGGATGCGTCATCTTTGATCCTAAGTGTATCAAACAATAAAAGACAAACAATATGATAGATATGACAAAACTTAATGAAGTGGTAAAGACCTTTGACGGTACTCCAGCCTTGAGATCAAACTGTAAGTTCATCAAAGGAGAGTACTATGAGAAGAACCGACAGTGCTTCTATATAGATGGTCAGTGGTATCGTATCAACAGCGGTAAGATAGTATATGACCACGCTGCTGGCTGCTATGTCCTCGACAACAAAGCCTCCAGAAGGATACGCTCTCTGTCGCCGACGAACCTCTTCACGCTAGCTATATCCAGCAGCGGAGACTTTCATATCATCGAACACGTACCACACCTCAGCTATGAGAACACCGTGAAGGAGATGGTAAACAGCTTCCCGAATATCAACAACCAGTATACTGGAGGTGTGGTGGACGTAAAGGATGACGGCACGCTCGTCTTCGGCATGTTCAGCGTCAACGTCCTTGAGAACATATATGCCGTGGTGCCTACGTACTATCTCGACTCTGCACCGTCAATAATCCAGAAGTATATATTTAGATTCAAGTCGGGACATAACTACACCATCGTGCCTATGATAAGCTATAAGCTTGCTGAAAAACATAATAAGTTCTTCGTCGTGGTCCACGACATGGCAGTATATATCAACCATAACGCAGGTATCAAGCTCAACGACGCACTTGTTAGTGACCCGATAGGTCAGTATATCACATGGTCATCACACTGGACACGTGAGATGAAGAGCGAGTTCTATAATATGATGTGTAACTATACCTCAGACTTCATGATACCTGTGGTGAAGACGCTATCAGATAAGCTCTTCGTCCCGCATGATGTGAAGCTGAAGAACAAGAACATAAAGCTCCTGAAAGACTATAGCTTCGGCATAGAGTTTGAGACCAGCGCGTTCGCTATCCCTGAGAGGTATCTGTATCCTAACGGGCTCATAGTGTGTAAGGACGGCAGCATAACTGGCTTTGAATATGCTACTGTGCCGCTGTCGGGTAAGAGAGGCCTGCAGATGCTGTATGCTCAGTGTAAGCTGCTCAGTGAGTATTGTAAGTACGACAAGGACACGTCTCTTCATGTGCATATGAAAGGCTATCCGAGGACTATAGAACATATAGTCGCACTGTATATCCTCGGCCTCAAGATACAGGATAGCGTGTACTCTATATTCCCTCCTCTGTATAAGAAGACTGGCGTGTTCAAGTCCACACGCAAGTCGTATAACAACCCGCTCACGATAAACATGGGATATGTCAACTCCATAAAAGAGCTGTGCAAAGAACTCAACGACCCTGACAAAGAGCTGGGTACTTTCACAGCCAGCATGTGCAACGGCATATTGACTATCCTGTCAGGGTCGGACGACTTCAGCATCTATAACGTTGTCGAAGAAGGACTGCCGTCATGTAATCACCCATTGGACAGAGACGGAGACCATAAGTGGAACGTATATCCACGGTACGTCTGGATGAACATGATATCTTTTATATGGGGTAACAGAGGGACTATAGAGTTCAGATGCCATCCTCCGACATTCAACTTTAAGAAGATAGTCTATTGGCTGTTCATCTGTAAAGCTATACTGGACTATGCGAAGAAGCATTCCAGAGAGCTGATAGAGGCGTTCTATAGGTCTAACACGCCTCTGTTGTATAGATACAGGATATCGTTGCATACGGTCATCAACGACGTATATGCGAAGGAGCCGACGGTGAGGAAAGCTCTTATATCGTATATAAACAGAAGGATAGAGTACTATAAGAAAAGGATAGACTCTATCGGCACCGCAGAGCTTGAGAAACCCGATATGTTTGTAGAAGATAACGTATATAACATAGTATGATATGAAGAACAACGTAATAAAAACTAATACACATTACGAAGTGTATCGTGATGAACATCACATCAACGAATTATTTTGTACACTTTTTTCGTCATTAAATTTGGAAGATTTAGATTTATTTGATAACTTTGCCGAAGGTTATCTTGAAGAGACCATAGAGAGCTTACTCAATGTAAAAGAGGAGGTTATCGGTTATATATACATGTTGTTCAGTGATGTCAACGATAACAACTATAAAGATACATATAACCAGATAAAGAAGAACTCCTTACTACTGTATGTGCCTGAGGAGGCGGAGACGGATAAGAACAAGCTGATAGCGTTCCTGAAGGACACATACATACAGCTCGATGAAGTGATCTCTCTGATAAATGATAGTATGTTAAGTAGTTATAATCCAGATACCGTATGAGTGTCACGTCGTTATATGACTTGCTGAAGCTGAACGAGTCGTACTCTTCTGATGAGGAGTACGACTCATCAGACCTTCTATCGTTCTCAAAGGTAAAGAATGCTCTTGCCATACCTTCTTCACTGTTCGATGACCGTGAGAGAGAGGACAGCGAATGGCTTGACTTTGGCAGCATAGTGGATATCATGCTCACTGCGCCGGATAAGATAAATGATAAGATACTTGTGCTGGATAACAACTTCTCAGACATGTATCTTAAGATAATAAACCATATAAGCAATAACATCTATGACTTCGACATAGACAGCATGAGTGATGAGCAGCTCGACAGCCTGTTCGCTGCTAGCGGCGTAAAAGTCAACTGGACCGCTGCCACTAAAAAGAAGAACCTCAAGGACTCCGGCGTGATAAACTATGTCAGCAAGCTACGTGATAACCCCGGCAAGATAGTGGTAGTACCCGATGTCTACCTTAAAGCTCTCAAGACGGCAGAATGCGTCAGGAACCACCGGTTCACCTCACTCCTCTTCAGGGAACAGCCGTACCTGAGAGCTAACGGCATAGACGTGCTCTTTCAGTATAAGATACGATACTCTCTCTATGGCCTCGAATGGAAGAGCAAGATAGACTGTATCATCATCAACCACAGGACGAAGAGCATCAACCTGATAGACTTCAAGACAGGGTCAGACTACTGGTTCTCCTTCCCGAACCATAACTTCATGAGATATAAATACTATCTTCAGGCTGAGCTGTATACACGAGGTTTCCTTGAGTTCATGGCACAACCTAACATCATGCAGCATATGAACGACTACCGCGTATCTAACTTCGTCTTCGTATACATAAGTAGGCTGGAGCCACAGATGCCGGTGCCGTTCACGCTGTCGACACATACCATACTGTATAGCACATATAAGGAGACCCCTACGCTGTCAGGTAAGTACCTCGAGTACGTCTTAAGACCTAACGTCAGCACGCTGTCAGAAGCCATAAAACGATATAGGTCTTCTCTGGAAGACAACGTGTCACCGTCATCGATAGAGCCGTATATATTCAAGTTCATCGATGGCTTCACCGTCAGCGACGACGGCGTGATAGGCATACCGATAAGTTTTTAATAATGATTTAATAATGAGTACAATGCTGAAAGCTATGGAGAAAAAAAAAGTCATCATAAACAAGTCTAAGAGCTACCTCTTGCCGCTGTTCGTGACAGACATATTCGTTAATGAATATGACTGCGTGCCGAGGATGGTGAGTAACACCTATCTGTTCTCTAACGTGTATGCAAATGCTGACAAGTGTTTATATATAGAGATAGACTACGACCTGCTGAGGAGCGCGGTAGACGTTGAGAAGTTCATCGGATACCTCAGGTCTACCGGTATGCTGCTGTCGTGCTTCTACGATAACTATCAGTACCCTGAATACCTGTACGTATGCCTTGAGGTGCCGCCAGAGTTCGAGAGAGACTACGACATGTACCTGCAGGGTAAGTACAGTAAGTTCTCAGACAACGCAAAAGCGTGTATCCTCATCTTCTTCAGAGAGTATTTCTCAGACTATATGGAACGTATACACATGATGAGACAGATACTGTATAAGTCCAGACAGCGTAGGAAGACGCTTGAGAAGGTGCTTGGGGTCGAGCTGGATGACGAGACAGAGCTTGACAGCATATATGACAAAGAAGAAGAGACGCTAAAGCTATAAACCGTAAAAACCTTAACTATGAAAGATAAAAACTCCGAATCACGTATTAGAGAATCTATCATCAAGAGCTTGGGCAGTGAGCTGGCAGCCGACGTATGGCTTAACAAATACACTGCCAGAGACCAGGACGGTAACCTCGTTGACGACACTATCAAAGACTCCGTCATCAGGATGACGAACGCTATCATGGAAGTAGAACGACGTTATCCTAACCCTATGAAGTATGAAGAGGTGGAGGAGCTGTTAGATAACTTTTCAACATTCATATTAGGTGGCTCCGTGATCTTTGGTCTCAACAACCCGCATTCATATTCTACACTGGGCTCATGCTTCGTCATAGAGTCGCCGTACGACAGCTACAGCGGTATCATGAAAGCCGATGAAGAGCTGGTGCAGCTGATGAAACGACGTGGTGGTGTAGGCATAGACCTCACGACACTAAGACCACGCAAGAGCGTCGTGAGGAACGCAGCCAGGACGTCGTCGGGCGTGGCGTCGTTCATGGAACGGTTCTCCAACTCCACACGCGAGGTGGCACAGGAAGGCAGACGCGGCGCCCTGATGCTTACCATAGACGTGACACATAAGGATGCAAGATATTTTGTGACAGCAAAAGACGACATCACGAAGATAACCGGAGCTAACATATCCGTCAGGATGAATGAAAAATTTATGGAAGGTGTGCTAGGCGGCACGCTGTCAAGAGAACAGAAGGCTCTGTGGGATACCATCATAAACCAGATGTGGAAGAACGGTGAGCCTGGTCTCCTCTTCTGGGATACCATAATAAGAGAGTCGCCTGCAGACTGCTATCCAGGCTTCAAGACTATATCTACCAACCCGTGCTCCGAGCTGCCACTATGTGCTTACGACAGCTGTCGTCTGGGTTCAATAAACATATATGCTTTCGTGCGTAACCCGTACACCAGAGACGCCTATATGGACTACAAAGCCTTCGCAGAAGCTGTGAGACGATGCCAGCGGGTCATGGATGACATAGTGGATATAGAGATGATGTATGTAGATAAGATAAGAAATAAAATACTGTCAGACCCTGAGCCGGAAGAGCTCAAGAGACGGGAGCTCTCTCTGTGGAACAACATATACGACAAACTTACCAAAGGTCGTCGTACCGGGCTGGGTCTCATGGGCCTCGCTGACGCCGGCGCAGCACTGGGTCTCAGGTACGGCTCAAAAGAGTTTACTGAGTTCGCTGTCTCGGTAGCTAGGACGCTGGCCGTAGAGTCGTACTCGGAGTCCATCATCATGGCTGAGGAGAGAGGCTGCTTCGAAGTCTTCTCACACGACCTCGAGAGAGACCATCCGTTCATCAACAGGATACTGTCAAGCCTGCCAAAGAAGATGGTAGATAAGTATCGCAGGTTTGGAAGACGTAACATAGCTAACCTCACCATACCACCTACAGGGTCTATAAGCATCCTGGCAGGCGTCACATCGGGCATAGAGCCTCTCTATGCCCCCTTCTATAAACGCTCACGTAAGGTCACGGAAGAGAGTCCTAACAAGACCTACAGAGATAAGACAGGCGACTGGTGGGAAGAATACTATGTGATACACCCCGGCATACTGCGCTGGATGAAGTATAACAACATAGATGTAGACATAAACAGCATCAGCCAGCAGGAGCTGTCAGACCTTGTCAAACGGTCACCATACCATATGTCCACCACGTACGAGATAGACCCCTTCGCTAAGGTAGCTATGCAGGGCATGATACAGGAGTGGATAGACCACGGCATAAGCGTGACACATAACATGCTGACATCGGCTACCAGGAGCGACATAGAGGAGCTGGCCATCTTTGCTTACAGCTGTGGCTGTAAAGGGTTCACCATCTACAGGGACGGCAGCCGCGACAACGTGATATCGCTTGTAGAACCAAACAAGAGCAACGCACCTTCTAAGAGACCTGCCGAGCTGCCATGTGACATATATAACACCACCGTCAGAGGACAGCTGTGGAAGGTGCTGATAGGACTGAAGGATTACAAGCCGTATGAGATATTTGCTTTCAACAGCGACAACACGAAGATAAACATCAGCAAGGGCATCATAAAGAAGGTAGCCAGCGGTAAGTATGACCTGCTCACTGTTAACAAAGAGCTGTGTATAGAAGACATCACGTCACGCATGTCGTCCACCGAAGAAGCCCTTACACGTATACTGTCGTGGGGGTTACGTAACAACGCTGACCTTAAGTTTGTCGTAGAACAGCTTAACAAAGCTAAGGATGACGTCACGTCGTTCTCCAAGGCGCTGGCACGTACGCTGAAGAGGTACATAGCCAACAACGTCGTAAGCTCCAACAGGTGCGACGTCTGTGGAGCAAACCTCGTATATATCGACGGATGTGAGATGTGCATGTCGTGCGGTAACTCAAAATGCTCATGATATGATATTCCTTGTAAGCGATGACATAAGATACGAAGACCATAACCTGATAAAGAATGCCACCATAAGTGACCTGTTAGGTTATTTTGCAGACAAGAACGTGATAGGGTTCGATATAGAGACCGACGGTCTTGACCCGCACAGCTGTAAGATACTGTCCTATCAGTTGGGTAACGGAGTACATCAATATGTGGTAGATGCTGTCAGGTATCCTATCACGGAGATACGCAGCCTGCTGTCTGACAACACGAAGACGTTCGTCATACAGAACGCTAAGTTCGACCTTCAGTTCTGTTACCATAACGGGATATACCCAGATAAGATATGGGATACGTATCTTGCAGAGGCTGTGTTACACAAAGGCAACAAAGCCGTCGAGAAGAGTCTCAAGTCTATTGTCGACAGGTATTTCAGTATACAACTCAGTAAAGACGTAAGAGGTGCTATCATATATGAAGGCCTCAGCGAGCGTGTCATACGCTACTGTGCTAACGACGTGGCATACCTTCTTGACATAAAGAAGGTGCAGGAAGACATGCTTGCTAAGAAAGACCTGCTGGTGTCCATGAGGCTGGAGAACACGTTCGTGAAGGTGCTGGCGTACGTGGAGTACTGCGGCATCAAGCTGGATACACAGCTATGGCTTGACAAGGTGTCGAGAGAGAAAGAGCTGTTTGACGCAGCCAAACAGAAGCTCAACGACTGGATCATAGAGAATAAGATAGAGAAGTATATAGACTTTCAGATGAACCTGTTCTCCGGTGAGATAAATAGCACAATCAACTGGTCATCATCCAAACAGGTGGCAGACCTGTTCACGTCTCTTGGTCTCGACCTGACAGATGAACATGGTAAGACGAGTGTAGACGCATCCGTCTTAGAGAGACAGATAGACAGACATCCTCTTGTGCCTGTATATCTTGAATATAAAAAATATGAGAAAGCCGTCAGCACATACGGTACCAACGTCCTGAAGCATATACATCCTGTGACGGGACGTATACATACTTCGTTCACCCAGATACTTGACACCGGCAGACTGGCCTCAGGACGTCTGGAGAATGCTGAAGGCAGAGAAGGCATCAACCTGCAGAATATGCCGTCTGACCCCGAGACACGACGATGCTTCGTAGCAGAAGAAGGTAACGTCTTCATCAACGCCGACTACAGCCAGCAGGAGCAGGTGGTGTTTGCCAACTGGGTGCTGGACAGCAACCTGCTTAACTTCTATAGACAGAACCTCGGAGACATGCATAGCTACATAGCTAAGCAGATATTCCCTCAGCTGACACATGTGGAGCTGACAGACATAAAGACACACTATAAAGACCTGCGACAGAAGGCTAAGTCGGCAGGCTTTGCAATAAACTATGGTGGCACGGGTGAGACGATAGCAAGGAACCTTAACATATCCAGAGAAGAAGGAGAGAAGATCTATGAAGCCTATATGAATGCCTTTCCTAACATAAGAAGATATTTCAAGACCGTGACAGAAGAAGCAATAAAGACAGGATATATCCAGTTTAACAATATCACACACAGTAAGTACTTCATACAGGACTTTGAAGAGTTTAAGACTATAGAAGCCAAGCTCTCACAGCCAGGCTTCTGGGATAGGTACCGTGAGGAGAAGCTCAAGAACTCGAAGATGTTTAATGAAGAGCTGTTTCCTCTGGTACAGAAGTATTTTAAGAAGAAGGGTGAGATAAGCAGGATGGCAGCTAACTACCCTATACAGGGCTCCAGCGCCGAGATCACCAAGATAGCATGTATATATATCTTTAACTACCTCAAGTCACACGACCTGCTGGGTAAGGTAAAGATATGTAACATAATACATGATGAAGTCATTGTAGAGTGTCCGGAGTCGCTGTCGCAAGAGATAGCAGACATAGTGAAGACATCTATGGAGAAAGCCGGTAACATATACTGTAAGCTGGTGCCGCTAAAGGCAGAATACAATATAGCACCATACTGGAAGCATTAAATATTGAAATATGTTTGTTTAAATGACAATTTTAGACTAAATTTGTCATGAGTTTATGCAAAATGTTCCTGAGACAGGAAGTAAGAAGTAGGCGGTGGTTTTTAATGGGGTTTTTCCACCGCCTTTACTTCTTTAATAGGGACTTTGTTTATATACATCATACAGCTCTACCAGACGGATTATCTGAGGCCCACCATACATCATCTGAAGCAGATAGTATAGCTGCGGAGACCTGTCTTGAGCTTCGTTCTCACCGAACAGGACGTCACGTCCTTCATCGAAAGTGTTCTTCAGGATGTTGATGACGTCAGAGAGCAGCATCGTGATAGGTACAGGGTTCTTGAAGAGACGTACCAGCTCAGCAGGATTCCACATAAACGTCAGCTCAGAGTTGGCTCTCGAAAGGGTCTTATATATCGTCCTGGTGGTCCATGTCCTCATATACCTTGGCGACTCGTCATCGTCACCGCCGCCGAGGTACATAAACAGTAACATAAATGAAAGTATCACTCGTACCTCATTCAGTGCAGCAGCTGTCTGACCTTCTTTCGTCCTTATGAACTCTTCAAAGCTGACCTTATCAGCTAACTCTGGGTTATGTCTTAGCCAGTCGTTATACATCAGCCTGGCTCTGTCGATATTAGATCTCACTCTCTTTATCTTACCTGATGAGGTGACAAACTGTCCGCCTGTGAGGCCTATCCTGTGTGCAAAGCCGAAAGAGAGGAGGTCCAGCACGAGCTTACCCAGTGACGGCAGGAAGACATGCTGCAGGTATTTATGGAAGGTATATCCACTACGCAGCTCCTCCTCCGTAAGATTGAACTCTGAGAAGGCAGCACGGAAGCGTCCCCAGCGTACTGCATCGAGATGGTCATCCCACTGCAGCTTACCTGTACGCTCCCTCACAAAAGCCGGCATCCAGCTACGGTAATGGAACATAAGGTTAAACAGCAGGTTGAGATCTATCCTGCTTATCTCTTCCTGAGACAGTGAACCTATTATGTTACCAAGAGTCTTTCTTGTTGCGTTACGAAACCTTATATAGTTCTCTTTGGTCATCAGCTCAGGATCGAACTTTATCTCACCTGTCTTCTCATCATACTCTGCAAGCTCCCAGATAGACTTCACATTGGTAAGGTCTACCCCGACCCTGTTCATCCTGACGAGCTTCTTGGTCTTCGTGTCTATACCCCAGTTGAGAGCCATCCTGTTAAGTAAGGCATCTGTCATGAGCTCGTCAGCCCTCCTGAGCGGGAAGAACATGTTACGTGTTGTCAGCCAGCGTGTGGCCCAGTGTGCTGACAGACGTTCTATATACTTCGTCATCGGGTCTTCCTGATACGGCTCAAAGAACTTTGACAGAGCAAGGTATTTCTTTGGATTAGTGATCATGTTTTTCGTAGCCTCAGCCACGTTCTTCTTGGTATATGAGATCCCTTTTGAGCCTTCGATGAGAGCAGATATGTTACCTGCCAGCAGAGCACCCAGACCGGGTATGACAGCAAAAGACAGGGTCTTCTTAGAATGGTATTGCTTTAACTTAAGAAGCGTCTTGACAAGCTTACCATGTTCGGTCTTGAACTTTATACCATATAGGTAGTAGTCTATCATGTCAGTAAACAGCTTGTACGTGTCTGTGTTAAGACCTGCCTGGGTAGCATACTCTCCGAAATAGTTCTTTACCTTTCTGCCAACAGTGTCTGTTACATATACTCCTCCCTGTCCTTCCTGAGGCATAGCCATGAGGTCACGCAGAGCAAGCAGATGAGCTTCTATCTCGCTCATGTTTTTATAGTTTAATGCCGACTTAGCAAACAAGAGCAGGTTCTTACTCAGGTCATACGACTTGAGTGTAAGGTCTACGTCGCCGTTTTTGTTACGAAGAGGATTGACGAAATACACAGGTATGACACGTCGTCTCTCGCCCGTAGCAGTCACATCGGTTATATACACATCATCCTGACGTACGTTGAAAGAGTCTATGAACTCTTTTAGTATGTACTTACCCCATGTGGATGCGTTCTCAAAGGCTATGCTCTCTATCATCGTCTTACGTATGTTGGCTATGAAGTTATACGGTATCTGAAGCTCAGCTGACGTGTTAAGTATCTTACCAAACTCTTCATTATATTTGATATACATGTTATAGTAGTCAAGAAGAGGCTTGTTCTCAGGCTTGAGAAGCTCTTTATATTCCTCAGAATAGTATTTCTGTTTTATGTCTTCTCTATATTTTAGATACCTTCTGTTAAACTTGTTACTCCACGCCTGCTTGGACTTCAGCAGGTTGTTGTTGTTATACCACTGCTGAAGTGCTTCTACATACGCGTTGACATTATCTTTAAACCTTGCCTGCAGCAGCTCTTTCTGTCTCTCAAAACGTCTTTCAAAGTCTTTGGCGAACCATTCTTTGTCACGTATCTCAAATATCTTCGTAAGCTCTTTATATGCAGCTTCTACGTCAAGGTTGATATATATCTCATCTATCCTACGGTATAACTCATTTGAATAGATATCTATAAGCTCACCCGTTGAGAAGTTTATTATCTTCTTAAAGGCATCTAACCTTGACATACCGTGTTTCTTAGCCCATCGTGCTACAGCTTCGTCTTTTTCTAAGACTTCTTCATATATCTTTTCCAGCTCCTCCCTCTGGTCATACAGCTTACCTTCTATAAGCTTCCAGGCGGCTTTGAAGAACGGGTTATTGATATCCGATATCCTTGTGAAGTTACGTGTGAAGAAGTCGAGCTCTTCATAAGGCTTTAGCTTACCTCTGCTGTCTTTATATTCCTTTGCTATCAACTCAATAGCTCTCTCCTGATAAGCTACCTGTCCTTCTTTTAAGGCAAAGTCTACCTCCTGTGCAGCGTCTGCAAGAGCTTTCCTCAGCTCTTCATACTCTTCAGGCGACTCCTCCTTAAGGTCATTGAAATAGTATACACAGTCTTTTGTGATGTTAGCATACACCTTGACTTCATCAAGCAGCTCCTTCAGCTCCGAGACAGACGGATAGTCGGGGTTGGGTGTGTTATTTGGAAGATACTCTGGCTCCTTGAGACGCTCACGCAGCTCTACGGCAGCACCTTTGGCAGTCTCTATGAGATCTATTATACGACCTCTTACTATGGCCTTACGCATAGCCTTCTGCAGTATCTTTATCTTCTGACGTATCCTGTCACGCTCAGCAGCTGAGGTGGAGTTGCGTAATTTGGTAGCCAGCTCCTTCAGTATGTTACCCTGTCTGATAAGTAACTCGTTGATACCTGCATATTTTGTCATCTCACCTGCTACAGGTATCTGACTCAACGCAGAAGAGGTGACACCTGTCTCGATGAACTGAAGTGTTGTGCTATAGAAGTCATAAGACCGCTGGTCCTTATACGGCTTGGGAGTCAACCTGAAGTGTATGGGTACCAGCCTGCACATCTTTACATTATCACACTCCAGTATCTCAAGCACCTGTCTTTTGTATTCAGCCATGGAAAGCTCATAGTCTTCCAGGGTGTTATCATGTATCAGGTCATCTATCAGGACTCCGTTCTTATAGTTACTACTTGTAGAATGCATAGCCTTGTAGTCAAAGATGGCTGCGCTGCCGTCGGAGAAGACCACGAACAGGTCTATGGTGCCACCACGTCCCGTGATAGGGTCAAGGATCCTCTGGTTGACGAAGATATGTGCCTTGCCTTTAGGGTCTATCAGCTTCTGTTCATTCTGTATCTGATCATATATGTCATCTACCAGCGCTACAAGCTCTGCAATGTCGTCACCGGTGATCTTGTATTCTCCGCTGGCAGCTTTAAACTTTATTGAAGTAAGGTCTTTCTTACCTTCTATCTTAGCATTCATAAGGTCACTCAACACCATATGTATCTTGGCAGCCATACGTTTCTTCTTGATAGCGTCAGGCTGTCGTTCCCTCTTGATGACCTCAGCCTTACCGCCAACAAGACGTCTGGCATGCGACTCCTTTGCTATGTCTGAGATACGCTTCTCTATGGTCCTGCCAAAGACAGTATACTTAGCTCCGTCCTGTAACGGGTCAGGCATCTCGAGCATGGCGTTGAAAGCGTTACAACGGCTTACTATCTCTGCAACACGCTCGCTCCTGCTGATGTCAGGATCCATCCTCTTAAACAACGGTATCCTGTTACTGAGAGCATTGAAAACCTCTTCTTTTGTAAGATTCTTTATTCTACAACTCATATCTGATATAATAATTTATTTACAACCCACAAACTAATTCAATGTCACCACTCTCTATACGATCCATAAGCGACTTCTCTTCTACTGAAGAGAGATAATCCATATCCGGCAGCAGATCTGTCAGACCAGGGCTTCCTCCGTCTTCTTTTACTTCCTTGGCCATCTCTTCTTTGTTAGACATGGCTATGTCACGAGCTTCATTGGCAAGGACAGCCCTACCCAGCGGCTTCTCTGTCATATAAACAGACATGTTAAGACTGTCATCCACTATAGATATAAGCTCTTTGAAAGCATTATAGTTAACTTTCTTAAGATGCGGGTTAAGCCTGAAGAAGTTCATGATAAGGTCAAAGATAGTCTCAAGGAACTGCTTGAAGACAGACTTACTCAGGTCTTTTACGTTGCTCGGGTCATAAGCAGGTATACTACTTAATATCTTCTGGAAATCAGAAGATGTGAGACCATAAGATATGAACTCTTCACCGTTACTCAAAGCCGTACGTGCAAGGTCATAATAAGTGAAGTTGAACTCTGGTCTTGCAAGGATGTCTATCTCATGATCTGCTAGATAACGTACTACATGATCTAACAGGTCGTCTATCTTTCTCTTAAACGCCTTGTCAGTACGATACTGGTTGACGGTGATCTTATGTACTGCTTCATGTAACACCACATTCTCGAAGCCTTCATCGGTGAGGTAGCCGTATGCAGCTATGGTGTCACTGTCTACGTCATAGAACCCGTTGACAGGGAAGCCGTCTTTAGTGATAAAGTTCTTTCTCTCTTCAGTGTTATATAAGAAGACCAACGAGTTACCTCCTCCGACACGTGCCAGGTAGTTACGTAACACAGCTGCAAACGACTTGATGGCTTCGTTGGTAGTGTGATTATCTATGGTCCTCAGAAGCTTATACAGAGTCACAGTCCTGTATTGATTCTTATTGTATAACTTCATATAGTAGTTCTCAGTCTTACCGACTTCTGCATACAGGTCGTTATCCGACAGTGTATAGATATTGGGTTCGTTACCTGTTATCTTAGTGTTAGGCAGGTTTGACGGGTTGACCTTCTTCTTAGCTTTACTCTCTGCAGGCTTTGCTGCAGGTTTAGCTGCAGGCTTAGACGCAGGCTTGGGTTCCTCCCATGGCACACCATCATAATCTATCACATCAAGGTTTTCGTCCATATAACCGTTATAGCCGTTAGTGTTATACGGTTGATGCAGGCTATCCTCTTCGTAAGGATCTGCCACACCATGTTCTTCTGAAGGAACGGCGTTATTTGTCTTTGTGGTATCAGGTTTGATCTTCTGATACCCGTCATACCTGTTATGTTCTAAGATAGATATGTCAGCAAGCTGTGAAGGCATCAGGTCAGGATAATACTCATTAAACTTGTTGGTATCACCAAGTGTAGTTATCCTCCTGAAGACGTTACCTTCTTGTTCAGCGTTATCCCTCTTGTACAGGAACGTTATCACAGGCGGTGTGACACCGTTCTCTCTGTACTTAGCAGGGTCTCCAAGATAATAATCTATAGCAAGATAGTCTATACCATTATAGAAGTTTCTGTTGTCACGTATGACATCTTCAGGATGTCCTCCAACGAACCTTCTTATATAAGGATACCTCACAACGATATCACGGTCATTGACGTTATTCATATGGAACTGCACAAGGAAAGACTGCAGCTTAGCTGTGATAACACTATCCTCCTGGTTTGCAAAGTGTGCAAGGGCTTTTACCATGATCGGTGTGAAGATCCTGTTAGGCACCATCCTCGAGAAAGAGAACATGTTATTCATAAAGCCTGTCTGGAATATGTTAAGCAGCATCAACTTATTCATGAATGCTTGTTCGTCTTCTGGGCTTGTTGAAAAGGTTTCAAAGAACGAACTCTCAAGCATGTTATATTCAAAGGCATCGTAGTGCTTGTTCATCATTGTAACATTATGAACTTCAGAAGGAACACCACTACGTACCCTAACAGACTGTATGACAGGTTCAAGCTCTTTGATGAAGTCCGGTGCATCCTTCTCACGCTGCCATTCAATCACCTCTTCGGCTGCAGACATTGAATCCTCAGTGCCTTTCATAATATCTATGTATATATCACGTAAATTATATCCTTCCCGTTTAAGAAGCGTATTGTAATAGTCAGCAAAGACGAACGACATGAAGTGTGCCGTGATCTTGTCATAGTATCTCTCACGGTCTTTACGTGTGAGCTTCTTACGATATAACAGCTTCGGGAACACCTCTTTATAGAAGAAGTCCCTTATGGGTTTATAACGTGTAATGATAGAAGCCCAGTCAAACGCTTCGGAGGTAGAGACCTTTACATCATTAAAGGCATACAACATACTGGGTTTATCTTCTGACCCAAGTAAGTTTTGTTTGATGGAGTCCCAGGTGAAGATGTTTTGCATCAACACCTTCTCTATAGCAAGACGATGTTCGATACCAAGCCCGGTGAAGTGACGTCCGAACGAAAAAGCAGACTGCGGCCTTATGAGAGAGCAGACCCTTATGTAAACCCATCCTACAGCTGAATACATAAGGAACATATCAAGCATCTGTACCTGTGTCCTGAGAACTCTGAGTCTGTTCTCTTCGGTGTCTTCTATCTCATCAAGGTAATACCTCTTAACAAACTGTATATCCTCATCAGATAGATATTTATATTTATATTTCTTCAACTTATCCTTTATCTCGATAATGGTCTTCTCCTCGCTGATAGGATCGACAGAGAACAGATACTTTGACAGCACGCTGGCGATAGTGTTGTTATAGTCTATCGGTACATTGAGATAATTGCTCAGCGATGTCATAGCCTCAGGAGCATACTTGTCTATATCTTCAAACTTTGTCAGAGACTTGATAAGGTCTTTCACAATACTGTTATATATGTCTGCAGTAGACTTCTGTGTCACCTCCACACGATCTTCTCTACCCAGTGCTCTGCCTCTCTTCTTGAACATGTTAGGTGTAAGGAAAGATGCTCTGTTAGCTGAGGCCTGCCTCTGGAACTCTTTTATGACATCAGCAGTATAGAAGCTGACCAGCGTATCAAGACTTGTAGGAGCATCTTTTCCAAACTTTGTCAGGAAGGCTACGCTGTTCATTATCCTCTTGTTAGCAAAAGCAAACACGAACGGGTCTTTTATGGCATCCACGAAGGCTGACATGAACATGTTGAGAGCATCAGATACGTAGTTACCTTTTAAATCCTTTAGATGCCCTGAGGTATATACCTCACCTTCTTTCACCTCCTGACCTTTGAACAGCAACGGCACCAGATCAGGTCTTAGCTTGATAGGATAAGCCTGCTCGTTAGGATGTGTTGAGATATGTACAGCACATGTTGCTACTGCATGCTTACTGGACCAGAACTCGAAAGCCTTCTGCATGTTACACCACCACTGTACTGCATCAGAGAACGTTGGCGATGCTGAAGCCACCTCTATAGGAGACCTGTGAGACTTAGCAGCTTCTTCTTCTATGATATCCTTTAGTGGAGCAGCAGACACAGGCTTGATGATCTCATTAAACCTTGCAGGATGCAGAAAAGCTTTCTCGGCTGCCTCATTGATAGCATTAGTAAGAGCACCTATCGTGTCACCCTTATAGTCACCTTTGATATACGTGATCTTCCTTGTGTTTCTGTCATAGATGAACTTATTATAGTAAGCAAACAACTTATCTATGTCGAAGTCACTGTTAGTCTTTACAACATGTTCAAAAGGCACTACCACCTTAGCACCCTGATAAGGAGGCAAGAACTTAACCACCCTCATGATCTCAAGGGATGCAAGGCTCTGTGCAGGAGTCCTGTTAGAAGATATGGTGAGCAACCTGAACAGGTCACCATATTTCTCAACATCACTCTTCTTTAGAAGGCCTTTGTTATATTTATCTATGACATCGTTGATAACATCCAGACCGCCGTGTGCCTGTACAAACTCAATAAGGTTACGTGGTAAAGATATCATCACCTCCATAGGAGCTACCTTATCACCTTCTTTACGATAGAAACGTAACCTCCTCTGGCCGCTGCGTGGGTTCTCATACATGAAAGCTGATACCTGAGTAAGAAGATCACCTGAGGTCTTTCTTCTGAGCACACCGTCTTTTATAAGAGACAGGATATACTCTTCAACCTTAAACTTAGCCAGAGCACCATCAAGCAGCTTAGCAGGCTGTTTCTTTATCTCACCTGTGACAGGGTCTTTGATCTCAACCTCAGTCTTAACTGACAGCTCTACACCGTCAGTGATGTTAGTCTCTATATATCTACGTTCGATAGCTTTTATAAACCTATCAACAAACTTATCAATACTTTCATCAGGCAGATAGAACCCACCATCCTCTGTCTGCTCCAGACCAAGACTCTCAAGAGTATTGACGAAGAGTCCTTCTATAAGGTCGTTATTAGCTTTAGCATATTTGACTCGTGTTCTAAGAAGCTTCTTGTACTCTTCTTTAGCCGGCTCACCGACATCAAAGACATCAAGAAACTCCAGCATGAGCCTCTGCTGAGACACCGTGACCTCTCCGTAGCTCTTATGATGGTCATCCAGCTGGATACCAAAAGAGTCATATCGTATGTTCTGATGATTAAACCTGTTGGTTGTAAGATTATTGTTTTTGTCATATATGACCTGTGGCTTACCGTTTTCGTCACCAACGAAAACTCCTTTCTGTGATGACGGGAAGGTAAACACATCCTGCTGGTTAGCAATCATATTCAGTACAAAGTCGAAGATAGGGCTGTTCTCGTCAAGGTCTGAGAAGAAGATAGGTGCCAGAGATGTCTTAAAGAAGTTAGTAAGCTTTGTGTTAGGAGTGAAGACCCTGCCGTCAACTTCATAGCTGTCTATGGCACCAAAGCCCTGAGGCTTCAGGACCTCTATAGTAGCAAGAGACATCTCATCAATGACTTTTCCTTTGTACATAGGTTTTTTTGGTACTTTACCGTTGGTATGCATATAGAACATACCTGCCGGGTCAGTAAACATCTCTTCTGAGAACTTTATAGGCAGCTTCCTGCCCTGCTTCTGAAGCTCAAGCACCTTAAGTACAAACTTCTGCGTCTCATACTGATACGTCATCTCATGCTTCTCATACCAGTTACCGTGCTGTAACATGAGGTCTCTTATAAAATCAAGTGTTCCATATGACTGAGCATCGGTCGTCTTTATCTTTCTATATTCTTCATATATCTTAGCCAGCTCTTCATTACTTATCACATAGTCATCTACAACTACTACCGAGAAGGTGTGGCCTCTCTTTTTGCCGTCCAGCCTCTTATAATGCTCATCAAGGAAGTTATGAAACTTATCATCATCAAACAATGTATACTTTGGTGATGTAGCACCTGTTATCCTCTTGAACAGGTCTGTAGCGTCGGTATAGTTAGCCGGGTCACCAAGGATGATCTTGAACTGCTCGTTGGCTCCAATGAAATAGGTGGTGTTAGCCATCGTAATGAGCTTGTTAAGACTCTCAGCAGAGATGGTACCTCTTTCGCTAACAGGTATGTTAAGCTTCTCAAGGATCTCCAGATCTAACCCCGGAACAGCATATTGTTCTTGACCGTTGATACTCTCTGCTTTGACAACAACATTATCATCTATCAAAGATTGCTTTGTTAAGCTTAAAGCTCTATCATAATAAGCATTAAAAGCAATTGATATATCATTTTTATACCTCTCTAAAAACTTATTAACAAGGTTATCAGCTTCTACGATAGTACCGTCTTCAACCTTATCCCACTCTTTGTTTTTGTTAGCTTCAACAAACTCTTTAAAGTTGACACCTATCGCATCCTCAACAAACCTGAATACTCTTAGATGTTGTATATTCTCAGAGTATTTTACTATGTGTTTACCAAACTGTACCGGGTTAAGGAAGTAAGCAAAAGTCGTTGCAAGCTCGTCCTTAAGATAAAGAGTAGCTATCTTGGCAAAATCTGACGGTGAGACAGCATCAGTTACTATCCTCTCAACGCGCAGCATATAGTCATAACTTCTCTCTGCAGAACGCATCATAGGCATCCAGCCGTCCAGCAGAGCGTTGAACGTAGCTGCCTTATATTCTCCAATCTCTGCTCTGGATATTTTCTTTCCTGTGCCGGTAAAGTCTCTCAGGCCTTTTAAGACACTTATTTCTATGCTCTTACCATTTAAGACTCTGTTTAATATCAAAGAGTTCCTTGCATACAGATCACCTCTCTTAGACTTTTTGTTCCAACCGAATAAGTATCTATATTGCTCAGGTATAGTCTTTACACCGGCACGGAACATTGCAGCCAGCTTGTTATACGTGTTGATAAGGTTTGTCAGCGAGCAGTTTAACACGATAGTCTGCTCACGGTTACCTTCATAGTTGACATACGACAGGTCGACATCGTTTTTAAAGGCAGTGCTGGCTGCTTCAATAAGTGCATCAAGCTCCTTCTGGTTCTTTATGACATTCTTATTATACAGATCTCGTACTAAGATCTTCTTACCACCTTTCTTAATAAGCTGGTCACGTAACGTGTCGAGGTAGTTGTATAAGACGGTTGGGTTATCCTTTATACTGTATTTTTCAAAATCTATTCCCATCTTGAATAATATGTTGAGAGCAGCCTCAAGCTTATCTTCACTGCTGCCACGCATCCTGTTAAAGTCGGTTATATCCTCGATGACTATTTTAGAATCGAGGTATATCTTACCGTCATCATCTCTAAACACATACGAGTCATCAATATCTGAGATAAAGACAGCATTATTCAGCCACTCGTTCTTCAAGAGCCTTTCAATAGTAAGTGATGAAGCATCAATGAAGTACCTCTTACCTTCACGGTCTATGTTAAATATAAGAGGTACGATCTTGTTGTTACTAAATGTCCTCACAAACTGTGCTCGTAACATATGCTGTTGAGGAGTGGGCTGTGCATCAGGCTGAAGTGGATTATACCCGAGTCTCTTCAGCAGGATGACGAGATCAGGATAACGCTTTGACAACTCAAGTATCCTGCCGGCCATATCTTCAAAAGAAGTAAGACCCCACAGGTTATTCATCAACAGCCTTATCCTTTTATGATATTTTATTGTTGAACGAGTCTCAAGGTCTGTGATGTTTGACCTGATCATACCCCTCCTGTCTGTTGTGACGTTAGGCAGACCGGCTATGAGCATCCTTATTGGATTATCTATATATTCTGCCAGGTTGATGAGATGGCTGTCTCTGTAGTCCGTGATAGTCTTATATTCATCAGAATCGACAAAGTCAATGACTTCTCCATTATCGTTTGCGATAAGCTCCGGCTCTTTGATATCTTCAATAGACTTTATCTCTTCCTCAGTAAGATTTATCCTGAAGTTAGACAGATAGACCTTATGAAGCTTTACAAGGTCATCAAAGTTTTTAAAGATATCCGTAAAGATACCCGGCTCAGGTTCATTCTTAGAAAGGAAGTAATACTTAGCTTTTACGTCCTTATAGATATCCGTTATGTTAGCACTAAGGTTAAACAGGATGTTACCTTCTTCATTTGCCTTAAAGCCGGGATCAAATATCGTCTGGAAAAACTCATAGTTGAGGTCCTGCACCATATACAACACACGCTTCTCTGAGACTCCAGGTATAGTAATCCTTCTGGAATACTCATCCCTCATCTTAAGTATTCTCTCTCTCAGCGTGTTATCATCTATAGTGAAGACAGAGGTGTTGACTATCTTTTTGAACTCAGCCGTTATCTTATCTGCAGACGGGTCTTTTATGTCTATGCCGAAGACAGAAAGTATCAACTCGAGAAGCTTTCTGAACCACGACTTCTTATGCTGCTCTTCCTTTCCAAACTGATATGCCTCAGGAGCCAACATGTACTCCATAAACTCATCAGCAAGGATCTCCTCTACTTCTTTGTCGGTAAGGTTTTTATTCTTCAATACACGTCTGGTCTCATCATATAGTTTCTTTCTTTCTTCTTCAGATAAGAACAGGTTACAATATACGTGGAAAGCCTCATGATATACAGTACCTTTAGCAGCTACAGGGCTTATCAACACAAACCCACTGGAAGTCAGCTGACCCCATACTCTCTTAAATATCAACTTATCAGATATATGAATAGCTATCTGCGGGAACTTGTTTTTAAACCACTCCATCTTACTCTGGAGGTCTTCAAGTTCGAAGTTTTCTATATGTTTAGCTATTCTAAACAGTTCGGGATGATTATCCTTCTGGTTATCACTATTAAACTTGGCACGAAAAGCAAGCTGTTTAGCAGCTTCAACATTACCACCAGTCATGTCAAGAAGGAACTGTCTATCTCTATCACTCAGCTCTTCCCAAACAATGTCAGGAGTCTTTGAAGTAGTTTCATTGGCTACTACACCAAACTTCTCAGATACCTTATATGTTTTCTTACCGGCAGGTTGTTTCTTAGCTTCAGCAGTCTGTTTCTTAGTCTCAGCAGGTTCTTCAGTAGGCTGCTGACCACCAAGTAACTTATTATACTCTTCTTCAGGGATGAGCAGTGTCCTTCCAAGTTGAACCCCACCTTCTACTTCTTCTTGTCTAACCTCTTTGATATTCTTCTTATTACCAAGCTTAGTAGACTTAGTAGACTTACCCGGCTTGGGCTCTTTCTCCTCTTCAGTGATAGGCTCTCTGCCTAGTTTTATTCCTCCGGGAACCTCTTCATATTGCGATACAATGACTTTCTTACCTTTACCGGTCTTCTGAGCCTGTTGTTCAGACAGCTTCTGAGATAGTTTCTTTCCTTTCGTTGCGGTAGGTTTCTTCTCTTCTTCAGGCTTCTCTTCTATACCTAGTATCCTCTCTATAGACTCATCTCTAAACTTAAAAGACAACGATTGGTTGACATGCTGAAGGTTGACAGCAAACTCAACAACGTTTTTACTCTTCTTAGACTTTATAACACGCATAGTACCTTTAGAGACATTGTGAATTCTACCGCCTGTTGAAAACAAGAAGCCTCTATATCCGCCTTTAGCTACACTCCACTCTATAGCCTTTACAACGGGTTTTTTGTTTTTCTCCCAGACGACACGATACTCAGTAAAGGTAGACTCTTTCTTCAGCTCCTTCATACTGAAGTTCCAATATTTATTACTCAGGAACTTTCTTAGAAGATCGAGACCTTCTCCTTTACGTATCTGCTCAACGGTCAACTCATTCTTTCCAAAGACCAGAGACTTAAACCCTACACGCTGACCGCCAACAACATATCTTCTTATGAAAAATCTGAAATCAGGATTATCATAGTTTATATATACAATCTTATATAAGAACTTCTCTAACTCCTCTGTGTACTCATCCTGCTGGAAAGAAGCCAGATAACGTATGATATTTATTATATCCTCTACAGAGTTTGTCTCACCAAACGTCTTAGGCTTTATATGCTCAAGCCTGTTGTTGACAACAGCATACAGACAGCCTGGTACAACATACTGTTGTGACCCGAAGACGTTTACTGATACAACAGGTAAGCCTCCAAAACGAATCTCTACGGCACTCTCAGAAGGTGAGCTGCTCATGAAGAACGTCTTAGGATTCTTTATATCATCATTTGTTATCACATCAGATACGTCATTCTCTTCTTCAGTATGGACTCTATAACCACCATTTATTGTTACTATATCCAGGTTGAACTGCCTCTTTGCAAACTCTTCTCTAAGCTTTCTGTACTGCTCTACAGACTTCTTTAATTCTCGTTCTACTAACTCTTTTACATGATCCTCTGTAATACCCGGATTTTGTTGCATGATAAGCTTTACAAGCGGCCTGATAGAGAATCTCTCAACAAGAGGCCTGCCGCTGTCAGGGTCAGGCAGAGAGTTATATAGAACAAACTCAGGACTTTCAGATTTATTTGTTACGTTGTCACCTACAAGGTGAGGCTGTAAAGTCTGTTTGTTATATATAACAATCTTTATATCCTTAGAAGCTTCTTTGATTAACGCCTCTCTGAGTTCTCCTTGAGGCATATTCATGATCTGGTCATAAGTCATGAGTGGCATACTGGTATTACCAGTGTAGAACTTAACCTGCAACCTTATAGGATCATTCTCAGGCAGAGAAGCTATCTGATTAAATGCGAATGTCTTTGCAAAATAGTTGGTGGTACCGTCAATATTCATTGCATATTTGCTTACAAACGTATACCACCTTGCAAGGTGTTTGTATTCTGCACCCTTCTCATTCACATCATTTATGTTACCAGTAGACACCAGCCACGATGTGACACCAAAGAACGGATGACGCGGTGCTTCTGCAGTACCATACGTCTCAGTAAACAACCTCTTTATCTCTACATCAAGACCATTGATAAGTGAAAGCCAGCTTTCATTGAAATCCTGCTGTTTATCAATACCACCTTCTTCTTGTATGTCTTCACGTTTTACGTCACTGGCTATGTCCAGCTTGGTAATAGAATATTGTTTACCATCCGGAGCAGTGACATTGCTACCATCATCAGTAACAGTAAACTCTGGCCCTTCAGGGGTGTCATAGAATATCGGGTTACCGTTGTCATCAACGGTATCTGCAACCTCTCTAGCTTTGATAACGATATTGGCACCACTGGCTCTGTCTATCTTACCTACTATAGTCTTGGTGACGGTCTTACCTGTCTTAGGATCTGTGTCACTGTACGACAGGATGATATCTTTAGCTTTCTTTACTGAGTTACCGTTGGCATCGAGCTCGTATGTGATAGAAGAGTCCCATAAGTCTTTAAGCTTAGGAGTCAAGAAAGCAGTCTCTGCAGCCTTAATGTCGTCGAGAGAAGGCTTAGCCTCACGCTCAGCCTTTCTGTTTTTGACGAAGCTACTATATGCTTTCTTCAACCATTCCAGATCATACAGGTTAGCAAGATAGTCCCTCGACTTACTCAGCACATCCTGAGCCTTAGAGATGGTGTCGATAGAACTACGTATAAAACTCTCATCGGTGGGTGTGATATTATTACTCTTATCTTCTTTGGCAGCTTTAAAAGACTCCTCCAGAGATGACACAAGATTTTTTGAGAGGTTCTTTTCCTTAGAAGAGACAGGTATTTTATATTTTGCAAGCTTATCACGCAGCTCTGTAATGACATTATCATAGAAGTTAATGGTTAACTCCTCTGAGATCTTATTATCTTTTACAAGCTTATTAAACTCTTCAAACTCGACCTCATCTTCAGGTGTGGTGATCTTTTTCTTTATATCAGACTTATACAGTTCATGTGTATTATTAACTCTGTTATATACCTCATAAAACTCTTCTGCATCCTTCCTCAGCTCTTCTTTGATATCCTCAATAGACAACATGGCAGGGTCCATACCTTCGTCAATAAAGTATTTCTTATCTGCCTCTGCCAGAGCGTCAATATGTTTTAGAAGAACAGACAACCCTCCTTCCTGAGAGATGAAGGGATACATATACCTGAAGTTGAGCTTCTTTCTTATATGTCTGAATGTCGTCTCATCATTTGCTTTGGATGCTTCTATCAGTATCATCTTCTCAAGATAAGAAGCAAGCTTGTCTACGGTGAAGGCTTCTACCTTAGCAGGGTCAAGCTTTATATTACCATCATCGTCATATACTGGCTTTATGTTACCATCTGCATCCTTAGTAGTATATGCCAGATCGAGTACCGAAGCATACCTTTCATTCCAGTTACGGTTGACAAGCTGCCTGAGACCCTCTGTAGCAGGTCTCTCCTTGGCACCCCAGAACCTTGCAAAGGCTGACGGCTTATACTCTTCTGTGCCTTCAAGGAGACGACGCTCGGCAGCCCACTCTCTTGACACAGCTATCTGAGCCTCGCCACCGCCGAGGACGCTGCCAAGGAACATACTCTTCTGCATGTCTACATCAGAGAGACTCTCTATATACGTCCTTGCAACGTCAACTAGTTCATCGAAGAGATTTTCATCCTCTTTATCAAGGTCAAGTCCTAAGGCTTCTTTCTTTGCCTGCTCCTGAGAAGCAAACTGTACTCCTTCCTCCCAGACACCTTCCTTCATCGTACCTTCAAGAAGCAGCTTGACACGCTTACCAGCTTTAGACCATGCTGACCTGGTATATGCCTCTGCAATAGGCTTACCTGTCTTGGGGTCAATGACTTTAGATAATATGTTTTCCTTTATAGATTTTCTTGCAAGGTCAGAGCCTTCTCTTTTAAAAAATCTTATGTCTCTGAACAGCCACCATTGATCAACGAAGTTAGAAGGCAGCAGTATAAGAAAGTTCTTAGATACCACATCGGCTGCGGCGTTAGCTGCTTTGTTAACATCATTAGTCTCCTGTAAGACATTTCTGTAAGACTCGCCTCCTTCAGCTACAGCCTCGAAGACAGTGTTGATGACAGAAGCTCCGACCATGTCTATACCCCTGGCTACGTTGGTTGTAGCAAGGGCTTTACCGACAGCCGAAGACGCTTCCTCACCTGCTTTGATATACTTAGAAGCTGCAGCAAGACCCGGCTTAAGTAACTTAGCAGTTTTGGCACCGAAGTTCAAAGCTTTCATAGCCTGGCCTGGTATAAGGAAAGAAAGGAGGAACCCGACACCGTCTGCTCCCTCTGTAGCCCAGAACTGAGAAGAGAATATGTTATCAAATAAGCTGCCATTCTTTATTCTGTCAGAAACATATACAGGAAGACCTGCTTTTATCCTCTCTTCTACATCTAACACAGCCCTATGGAATGCGTTATTAACAAGAAGACCTATCTTATCTTTTTGAAACCCTGTGGTAAGCCATGCCAGAAGACCATATGTAGAGCCCATCATGTTGGCTGCCTCAACAGCGACCTTTGCTCCTATACGAGGTATCATATATAGAGTCCTGACAGCTGCATGCTGCCTGCGTGACGCTTCGTCTTCCAGCCATTGATAAGAAGGGTCATAGGTACCGTCGAAGAACTTGCCGATATTTCTACGCTCATGAGGACTACGAAAAACAAATTCATCAGGACTGATAATTTCTTGTCCTCTGCTAATCAACAGGTCTTTAACCTGTTGATTCATTGCACGAAGTTCGTCAACAGGATTGGTGAATGTTATAGTTGGCACACCAGGACCTTGAACAGGTTCTTGCTCTACAGGTTCTTCACCCTGAGCAGAGAGATCATAATCAGAAAGTTCAATATTACCTAAATCCAAGTTCTGCGGTAACCCTGTCTGAGAAAACTTATCATTAAGTTCTTCCTGTATTTTTTTAGTTTCTTCGTATAGAGCCATAAAAAGAAAAATTATAAGTTTAAACTAAACTTTATTGACCAAAAAACTTATTAACCCATCCAATATAGTACTGGAGATACTCATCTGCTATGTTCGCTTCGGAGCCAGAGCCCATAGAAGCATGTGCTAACCATTGTAATAGTGGTGCTACCTCAGGTTGAAATATATGCTTATTGGTCTGAGGATCCACACCATTAGATGCATTAAGTATCATAGTATATTTCTTCTGTTCACCACTAGAACCTGTGCCTGTTCTACCGGATACACCAAGGAATATCTTTGGAGAATAAGGATCAAGAGTGAACCACTCCAAAGATACCGTCTTAGGATCTACTTCTGCTGACGCCTTAGCATCCTTATTAGATGCAAAAGATACATAGAACGGCAGTTTCCTTCTTCCACCAGTGACCCTTTCTGCTATAAAAGAGTTGATATTATCGTTAATACTCTTAAGCATATTTATTTCTTTTGTACTATAGACATTTTTAGGTATCTTTCTGATAGTAAACTTAGGAGGTGATACATCAATACCTTCTCCACTAGAAACATACTTCTCAGCATCCTTATCTATCTCATTTATAAGATCTTTCAATGCCTTTCTTTGTTTTTTTGTAATTCCAAATGTTTTTTCAATAGATTCATCAAATTTTTTAGCGTAGTACTCTGGATTACTCCATAACTCTGCTCCGCCGGTAGCCTCTGAAGATGCCATCGATGACCACATAGTATACATAGCATCTAAGATATTCTTTCTAACCTTTCCTCTAAGCTCATCATAAGTATTAACACTATTAAGTATATCTCTTATACTTTCATATTTTTTATCACTCTTCAATTTATCAAGTCTATCATCCTTGTACGATTCTGCAAGAGTCTTAGCAAATTCTTTATATTCTTCTGTAACTCCAGGAGCATTAACATAACCTGTGAGTTCAACAATAGGAGATACACCACCTTCATCTCCATCTTGAGCAAAAGGATTAGTCATAAAGTCAAACTCAGTACGACCTACAGCACTGTATGCTCCCTGTATGATAGCTCTCTTAATCTCATTAACAACTTCAGAGTCAGCATTCTCTATACCGGGTATGTTGTTTAATATAGATTCAAAGATCTGACGACCGGCAGTACCGTATTTCTTACCCTCAACAAAAGCGATTATATCCTGTGAAGGAACACCTCTCTGAGCAACTACTTTGAATAACCTCTCATCAGGTGTCAGCTGCGGATCAGGTACTTTGAAGATCTGATCTGCTATAGACTTATACGCGTTGGCACTAAGACTTGTTATCTCAGCTTTGTTGATAGGTATGTAGTCAAAGGTGGCACCTTTCTGCCAGTCTTCAAAGGTAACCTTCAACGGATTACCAATAGACAGGAAGTGAGTACCTAATCTCCTTTGGTCTTCCATGAAAGCCTTAACAGCTGCAACCTTTTGTTTGTTAAAGAAATAAAATGGATTAGTCCTTTCATTTCCAATGAGTTCAACTATCTCATTAGCCGCAGCAGCATAGTCACCTCCATATTTCTCTTTTACAAGGTTGTTTATGGAAGACTCAAAATCTTCAAGCCTCTTCTTCAGAAGAGGGAAGTCAAAAGACTCAGTATCCATGATCCTGACCTTATGTTCTGCTACGGCAGCCTTAGTGGCGTCATACCTCTGCTGATGAGCAGCAAGTGCTTCTATGAACCTCTGCGACTGTTGAGGATCATACATGGAGATGACGTTGGGAACAGAACTCTCAGCCACCCTCTGTTCATAAGGTGCTTCCGGATTAAACTGACTATTATAATATCTAAGTGTCTGTGCTATAGCCATAGTCTTAATTTTTAATCATAATACCTTACCACAGGCGGTCTACCTAACAGGTCATCAAGCAGGTTACGAATGAACGGGTTGCTTGAAGCCCGTCTTTCAAAATGAGCCTGCGGTGCATATAACCTAGCTATCGTATAATCGTAACCCTTAGCTGCATTATCTTTAATATATGAAGCAGCGTTACGTGCTAATATGCTCAACGGGCTGTTAGATGCAAGTAACGTTCTGTAAGCGTTAGCCTGTTGTGTGTTAAACAGTGCCTCCTGTGCACCTAACTCAGCATTGATAGCATCAGCCTGCTGTCGCAGCTGGGCATTCTGCATCTCCTCTTTCTCAGCCAGCTCGGCATTGAGCTGAGCAAGGAGCCTGTCCACACCAGACCTAGCAGCTATGGCTCCTGTATAGGCATCACCACCCTGACGTCCTAAAGCCCTTGCGATAGTAGTAGCACTCCTGCGAGACAGGTCAGCATTCCTGATATTAGCAAGACGCTGTCCTGCCAGGCTGATCCTCTGGGCTCCTACACGAGGCAGTGACACAGGTAGCGGAGGAGTCTTTTTAAGTTTATTATAAGTTACCAGGTCAGCTACTGATGACAGTATATGTCCTAAAGGACTTAACATGGGAGTATATTCTATGGGAGTATATTCTTTACCTCTAACTGGATAATATGACATCTCATGAAGCTTTGTAGTATCAATAGGTGTTGCTAATGGTGTTTTGATATCTAGCGGCTTTGGAGAACTATCCAATCCTGTGTCAAGGTTTGCAGGAGTACCAATGTCCAGAAAAGGAGATGAATAATTATAATTATAATTTAGAGGCCCACCTCCATCATACTTCCACTTAGCCGCATTCCTTGCAAAGTTAGCCCTACGCCTCATCAAAGGAGAATACTTATCAGGGTTAGCCAGTACATGCCTTGCAAACTCCTGCACACTCATACCCGCCCTCTTGGCAGCAGCAGTGAACTTACCGCGGTTCTGAGGTTTTATATGTATCTTACTCTTAGCCATAATCAAATCATTTAATAATATATGTTAGCACTTTCTACAAACTGATTAATAGGTATCAGCCCTCCATCAACCAGCTCACGCGGCTCCCACCCATGTGCCAGAGCCTGAAAGAATTTTCTCTGCTTGGGGGTTAGTTTCTTACCTCTTATGGTACCATCCTTTAAGATCTCCTTAGCCTTGGCAGGAGTAAGCTGACCACCTTTACCAAACTTACTGAACAGGTCTTCCTTAGACATGTTAGTCTCTTTAGCAAACTCTGTTGCTATGGCAAGATTCTGAAACTGCTTGTTGACAGCAGCTTCAAGGAGAGGATCATATCTATACTGACTACCTGGTTTGTCAAGCTTATACTTTGAAACCAGCTTACGAGCTTTGTCGGCTGTGCCTACGTTGTTATGAGGGAATACATACGGCACCTTAGTATCTGGATCGATCCAGACGACTTCACCCTTCTTATTCTTACCGCCGCCTTCTACAAGAGCTACAGGAGGTCTGTTAGATACAGCTACGGGGTTACCCATCTTATCTACCAGGATGCCACCACTGACATCTTTATGGGTATCACCTTTGTAGACTATGAAACCGCCGGCTTTCTTCACTTGTATACCCGGTAGATACCCTCCTTCTCCAACAACAGGTGCATACTCTGGACCTGTAGAGATGGTAGACAGCCTGGATGCTATATTCATGTTGTTTATACGATCCATAAGCTGCTTATTATACATCTCAGCCTCCATCCTTCCTTTTCTGCCAGACCCTATAGCACCAAGACCTAAGTTCCACCAGTTCTTCATAAGAGCCTGCTGACGGTTCATACGTCCTATGGTACCGACATCAACAAAACTCATGTTCTTAGCTGCCTCATTATATACCTGCTGCTCTTTCATCTCGCTGACCTCAGCCATCGTACCCATCATATTATTAAGAGCACCCACCGCTACCTTGAAAGCAAGAGTCCCACCACCTCCATGCATAGGAGCCAGCGTAGTGGTATCTATGTCTGAAGCAAGACGAGGTATAGCCGTAGTCGCTTCCACAGGACTGATAGCCTGGCGTTCAACAGGAGCAACAGTCTCACGTCTAGGAAGAACAGAGTCTATAATATTCTTGACCTCGGGATGCTGTAAGATCATGTTATCCTTCAAGTCCTTTATCCTCATACCATATAAAGGCACCCTCCACATGTTTATAGGTGTCTTGTTGGTATCTATACCATACATCTTACCTTTATTACTGATGACACCATAGCCATTCCAGGCCTGTACAATCTCTTCTTCAGTCCTCTTGTTAAGGTTGTTAACACTATGCTTGAACTTTCTTGCCATGTATTTCATCGTCACATCTATAGGGTCATCAGTAAACCTCTCATAATCCCTCATGGAGAGATCATTGAAGTCAAAAAGATTAAACGGATTAGTTTCAGACCCCCTTTCCTGTACATATATAGCAAGAGCAGTATATGGATCTATACCATATTTCACAGCAGACTGTCCTATCTTACGAATGACACTGACAGGAATATCGATATGCATTCGTTCAGTATCACGAATCTTCCTGCCAGTTATAGGATCAGTAACCCTGGTATCCTGAATGGTCACCACAGAACCTGGACCACCCGGACCTCCTTCTTCAAAATTCACTACATCATCTATTAACCCGCCCGCCTCTTTTTTTTTCCAACGGCGTGCATTCAGGGCGAAGATTATCTTCTTCTTCATAGCAGGAGAAGCTGTTTTTAGTTTTGCTCTCAATGCCGAGACAGATAATTTCTCTCCCTTCTTTGCACCCATAGCTCTGCGAAGACTACCTCTTTTTGACGGTTTGATGTAAATGCGAGGTTTCTGTTTACTAGCCATTGTACACAAGTATTAGTAACGCAAATTTATAAAAAAATATAAATTAATCCAAATAAGTAATTGTCAAAAACATATTAAAGTATAGTTGGAGACCAACTAAAACTTATTGGATGAATCACTACCCTGTAAGAAGTGAAGTTATCATCCAGAGTAAACTCGGCCTTGATAAAGGAGTCTCTAAAACGTGCTTCCTTACCTTTTTCAAGGGCATCTCTGAACACGTTGAGCCTCCAGACACGCAACCTCTTATTAAGATAGTTGTTTATTATAGACCCATCAGTAGTAGAAATCAACCCAATATCATAACTGTCCTGATAACTGTTAGAGACTCTTACGGAAGTAAACGTCAGGTCTTCTTTATTGACAGGTTGAGAATCAGAATAGTCAATGATATTTGTAATCCACTCCATGATATGAAAAGTGACAACATTATCATCAACAGGATTAACGATTAACGCCAGATAAATATCATGCTGAGTGTTGAAAAAGTTTACATACGTCTTATCTATGTTATGCAGATAAAAAGAGTTACCATCCACGCTAGAAAGCAAAATAGAGCCTTTAGAGATACTTCTTATCACAGAGTTACCTGAAGTATCATACAGAGTATAAAAGCCGTGGAAATGGTCTAAAAACCCGTTATAAACGATAGATTTTTCATTAGTATACCCATACCCATAAGGGACAAAGATAACCTCCCGATTCTCTCCATCGTGCATAACAAGCATGTCAGAATACGACTTCAGTTTCATAAAAGACTTCAAGCCTTTAGAGTCTGACAGAGACTCAATACCTTCAAGTATCCTGTATATGCTACTGCGTCGACTGTCATAGAAATAGATACCGCTGTCAGTACCTATGACAGATCTATGGCTGGAACAACCAACGGTTTTGCTTACATAGTCATACCTATCCAGCACGCCACCGCTGCCTAAGACAAGCTGAGCATCAGTAAGGACGCTGTCAAAAGAGGGTATGACCTCTCTCTCCAGAGAAGAAATCAAAGCTATACCGTCAGGCTGGAAAGAGAACAACCTGTTTTGAAAGTTTAATAGCTTTACAATACCACCATACTTACCTTCTAACTCGAGGTAGTTATTCGGTTTAAACTTAAGCCACGAATCAGAATACTCTCCATTAAACTTCTTCTCACTGGAGAAGACTATGGTAGGATTATGACTTGTATTCTGATAGTCTAATGGCCTGCTGACAAAGACCCTGAACTTATCCTCACTGGAATAAGCTGAGTTATATCTGTACAGGTTGCCTATCTCATCAGGATAATAAGAAGGATACTGAGAAATACCTATACTTGAATACTCAGCCAGATAATAATTAGATATTGTTGATTTTATATAACCAGATGTAAGATATTTTATAAACTTATCCAGCCTGCAGTTTAAGTTAATCCTTGACTCCACAGGAATAGATATGATCATCTGGCCACTGTTATTGGTATATTCATTATTACTATCAACAAACAACCTTAAGTAATTAAAAGGAGAAATATATACATCACCACCCCAGACATCTACACTACTTGAAGTATCAGAAGGAGAGACAGACACAAACTCTGAACAACCTATGTACTCATTGAAAGACCTCTCCTGATACGTACAACCACCGTAAATAGAATATCCGAGATTCCTTCTATATCTACCATACATCGCTTTCTTGTCATCAGTTGCCATACCAGACAACACTATGGACGACCCAAAAGAATCCTCAACCTTAACAATCAATGAAGTACCTTTATAAGCTATCTCAGGATTAGATGTAGATGGTCTCTCTCCGTCAAAACCGCGAGCAACAACACTAAATGCTCCAACAAGACCTATAGTATAAGTAGGAAAATACTTCGGTTTAGGACCTAAGATAAGACATTGTTCTATATTCTTAACAAAATCATCAATATTAGAATCATCTACATGATAACCTACAATATTCGTAGCTGACACTGCATACTCATCACAATAGTCATCCTCCACATAAGTCTGTATATCTTTATAATATCCGCATACTTCAAGGAAATCACCTTCAGAAAACTTTAAAGACTTATTAAAAGCTATCTCTGGAGACAGAAAGTCAAGTACTGTCTTACCCATGTAGTTATTAGAATTTGAACCTGAGATACCGGATATAATTGGGAAATAACTTAAATCATAATCATAAGCCCCAATAAAATGATAACAGCTATAATATGCATCTTCCAACTTAGGAGGATCAGTATACTTAGGTTTAATAGTAGGTTGTATCACCCCTGAAGCTTTTATCGTACAGTTCTCGGGAGTCCTCTCACATCGTACTATCTGATATCCTGATATATAATTTAGTAAACCAGGATAATCAGTATTGATCTTGTCAAGATTTAAAGTAAACTTAATACCAAGAGCTTTACATTTAAATATACCGTCAGGATCAGAAGAATCTGTAACGGTAAGGTCAAAAGCATTAGAACCAATACCACATATGTCTTCACCCATGTCAGGCATACGGATATCACATATCCACTTAGCATAAGAAGGCCTGCCCTTCAGATCATAGAAGACAATACCAAACCTGTAGATTTCATCTCTTTGATACCCTGTAAAAGAATATACTGTCTCAGGATTAGCATAACCATTATAATCATCACTGGGAGCGAGGATAGGTATTGAACCCCACGACGTAACCTCACCGGCATTTATCTCCTCCGTTACGAATTCAAACTCTATGTAGGGGCCAGTGCCCCCAAGATCTGCATATGTAGGAGGAGTGCTGGAGTAATCACCGTATTTATACTTATAAGCACACTCTATATTAAAATCGTTTTCAAGATTATTATATACATTGATACAATCATGATCTTCGGGTACATCTTCATAATTAGGATCATTTGCATCAAGTACAAACATAGGAGACACACCAACACCACCTTTATTCAACACGCACTCTATAAAAGAATCTTCTGATACAGAATGATAGTTATACATATATATAAGATCAGTGCTACCAAACCCTGTAAAATACTCAGGATGTTCCCAAAATTCTACATATGCTTCATACGAAGAAAAAGCATATGATGAACCAATAACGGTTAACAAATCACTATCCGGATCATAAGAAAATATTGCATCTCCAACATAAAGTTCCATCCACATCCATTCCCCAGTATGATTATTATACGCATACCCGTTGATATACCATTTATTGAGAATACCATATATAGAATCAAACGTATACCCATTATTGAATGCATCTACTTCACACCCTATATAAAAACTACACCTCCAATAATTCTGTTCAAACTGACAGTTTACAGCTCCTATGACATTAATGTCTATATTTAAATTATTAGTTCCTCTTACAATAATAGTAGTAGTATAAGGGTCTATATAAATATTGTTTTCTATATCTTCATATGTACTTAACTTTCTATTACGATGTATGCTTCCTGAGCCGTCATCATATCTCCAACGATATGCTCGGCTATCAAAGAAAGTCTTTTCACCTTCAGTGAGCTCTTCCACAAGAGTATCTATGTCAAAGAACTCCCTTGTGACATTAGCAATGAACAGATAACCACCCTTTACTTCAAAAGCATTGGGTATCATATCATATTTTATATCTCTCACTTCAGAGAAGACAAGCTCTCCTATGCTATCTCCGTCATCAACAAAACTAAACGTGGAAGAGTTTAATCCGCCTTCATACACTATCCTTACACCAGGGACACTATCATATTTTTCATAATCTAATGCAATGATGCGAATCCTGTTGAAAACATCAGTAACATTATAGTCATCAAAAGATAAAGTAACCCTTAGACTTTTGTTTATCTCCGTCTCTATATCATCACCAACAAAATCAAATACCGACATAGAAGAAGAGAGATCATGTGACGTAATATTATACAACTTACTCGGAGGAGCAAACATCGTCTCAGAACCCGAGACAGAATACAACTGATAAGAATACTGAACCCTACCTGCTTTCAGATGTCCGCCAGGCTGCTCTTTTATAGAATAAGAAGCATAAAATGTCGTAGGTATCATATCAAGCAGAGTAGGATCAAGAGAAGTTAAGTCATTGGTCTGGGCATCATAGACAATATTAAGATGACGCAGAGGGTTAACACCATCAATAAAATATATCTTCTGGATGAAGTCATTTTCATAATTGGCTATGACATGCACATCTACGTCAGACGAGAGGTTGAGGTCATTCATATATACAAGATAATCTCCTTCGCCGGCACTGGGAGACCAATAATATACATTATGTACCTCGATGGCAGAAGCCTTCTTTATGTCTTCTATGGGTATCCTGTATATCCTGTCAGGATAAGTAACACTCTCATCGGTATGAGCTATAAGGATAAGATAGTCACCTAAGAAGGCAGAACCTACTGCAACAGCATTATCAGGTAAGATGAATGCACATGAGTTACCTGACACAGATACCATAGAACCGCTGGTAAGACCTATAGAGTCACTCACGACAGGCCGGAGGTTTGTAGCATCAAAATAACAGGTCGATTTATAATTGTTTACCGACATGTCACGATTCAACCCCCCAGAATAACTGATAGTGTGTTTCTTAATATTACTCTGCATAGTTATATTAAATTTTAACCTCTAGAACCTAAATGCTTGAAGCCGGAGTCAAAATGCCCGGGTCCATAATAAGAAGACCTCCACCTGTTTATCAGAGTCTCCATCCTGGCAGGATCCATATTACCAATAAGGCACTCACTCTGCGCTGCCCCTACATTGAACAGATAATCCTGTCTTATCAAGTCATACTTTCTTTCAGAAAGCTGGTCTTTTAACATCATCCTGAAAGCTATACGCTCTGCAATATAACTTGCCAGAGCTCTTATGTATTTAGGATTATCAGGTATCAAAGGCAAACCGGATATATCATCTACAGGGATAGCTTTGTATTGCAACTCTATGGTGCCTGACTCAAAACCAGTAAAGATATAATCCGTCTGCAGCTTAAAAGTATATAACTCGGCATCAGATGACGGTGGTACTACAGTCTCAAACTCCGTAACACCGTCGGTATCATAGTCACCCGTGCCGACGACTACCCTCTCTATGTCACCACTGTTATTAAACTTACTGAAGACATCTGTCATCTCCCTTAAGACTATGCCGGTAGTCTTATCTCTGACAGCTACTACGCTATACAAGTCTACAGGCAGCTTGGCTTTATAATCACTTATAACAAGCTCTACCCCCTTATCTTCATAAGAATAAGGGGAGCCAAGGATACCCATGAACCTCCAGATCCACTCTGCAACTTCAAACTTATCAAGAGATTCAAATCCGTAATCCTGATAAATGATCTCCATCAACGTATCTATCGTAACAGTCTTACCGCTTAACATATCAATATATTTATAAATAAAAGTTCAAATTATTAGTCCTGGAAGCAACAGCTAACATCTTATCATGACTCCTGGTCATGTCGATATAATATGCTGTCTGGTTCTTTACATTACTGGTGGTCTTATCCCAAAACCACTTAAACCTATAACCGTCAGTATGCTCATTCAACTCCCTTATGACAGGCTTACCGGGTATCTGTTTTATCTCTTCAGCAGTCTTATCAGGATACAGCTTCATCCACAGCCTTTTAGTCTTCTTCCAGTTGATAGACAGCTTATGAACATCCAGCTCACCATCTTCATTCAACGTAGGCATGACCTTCCTCTTCTTTATCTTTATATAACCCAGTCTGGCTGGCATATGATAGTCAAGAGTCTCAAAGATGATGAGCTTGACTATCTCTGGGAAGACCCTCTTATATATCTCTTTCACAACACCACGAGGCAACGCCTCATCACCATACTGTTCTTTATAGAACTTATAGATGTCTTCAAAACTATAATCCGCTATTATCTTGCGTCTCCCCCTTCGATACACCAATAACTTCTCCTCCGACGTTGTCTTCTCTGTCATCTGTCTTATCCTCCATCTGTGTTAAAACCAACGGGAACTTGGAACTTACTATTATACTCTTCAACCTATCAATAAGTTCTTTGTTGATAGGATAGTCATCATCATAGGTCCAGCTAGGATTAGCAATCCTGGCTGCAGCTATAGGGTCCTGAAAGACACCACTTATAGTTATAGTAGGTATACCAAAATGATACCCAGACCTGCTGTAGAGATACACATAATCACCAAGCACAAAGGCAAAGACAGTGTTTCTGTTAAACTTACCATTACCACTGACAAAAGCCTTCTTATACGTTGTTATCTGAAAACCGTCAGACAGCATGTCAGCAGGTCCTATACGCGTGAACAGACCACATCCGTCTTTAGTCTCTATAGGCTTCGGGATGGCAATGGTAGTACGATATACATATTTCTCTTCATCACCAGATAACCCTATAGAAGTGGAAGACAACACACGGGTCATGCTTATCTCCCCAAGATGCTGTACGTAATGGTCATCAACGAAGGAAAAAGGCTGGCTAAACTTCTGTTTTAACAACATAGCCCTTGTAGACTGTATCCAATCTATGACAAGTCTCTCATCAAGAGGATCAGTAGTCTTAGTGTTAGCCCTTCTTAACTCCAACAATTCATAAACAAGTTCATTTAAAGATACAGTCTTCATAATGATTATATTTTAATCCATAAACCTGTTTTGAAATCAAGCAGTACAACGGTTTCATACTGAACAACAGTAAAACTTGTCTCTCCTTCTATGGTGTCAGGAGCCTCAGCACATACCACCAGGTCTACATCAATAAGATTACGTACGATATATACGCTCTTCGACCCGGTAGCAGACGGAAGATAAACATAAGGAGATATATCCTCTGGTCCGTTGTATACAAGTATATAATCATTATCTTGTATACGATAATCACCATGTAACTCTTTAATAATATTACTCATAGCACATTAATTTAATGGTTTATTTATAATTTATTTATAACTAAGTATCTTTTATACATCTTACAACACATCCTTCTCTCTTGTCAGTATAATTATTGTAGTTAAACAAATAGCTCCCAGCATAAAGCAAAGGACGGTAACCTTCAAAGGATGAGCGCTCAGTTTGACTCCACAGCGTGCCATAATTCTTCAAATTTATGAATAAACCCGTATTACTACGCCATCCATTACCAACAGCAGTAAAACCGCTTTCATTAGTAGCCCCTGTGTTAGGAGGGTTCCAATGGTCTGTTCCTGTCTCTTTGAGTTTGCCTCCAGCGTATGCTCCGAGATAATCGTGCAAAGTTTGAAAATCTTCTACAGTTGGTATACGCCATCCTTCTGGCGCTAATCCTCTTGTATCGACAACTGCGTACCAATTGTATAATGCTCCGTATGGGTCTTTGTAATTTATATCGTTGTTATACCAGCAATAACATCCGTAATCTGCGTTTGCCCACCCTTTGTGATAATTATCTGCCATCTGAAACGTTGCCGAGAAATCAATGCCTGCGGTAGTTAATGTACATATGCCGAGTGTGTACGTCCCACTGGACATTATGATAAAACCTCCTTCATTTGAACCATTAGAAAGACCTTGCCAACCGTTTGGAGAATCATTTTTAAAAAGCACCACATACAAACCACTGCCTGAGTTAATCGTAACATTTATGTTGTAGTAAATATAATCCCCTGCGTTTAAATTAACGGTTTCATTGAGCACTGCATAACCGTAATCGCCCGGTGCTTTTATACCAGACGTTATATCGTTACCAGAAGTTGTAAAAGTATCAAAACTATAACCACCATAACCATTTGTCCATGATGCCGCCTGATTTTGCCACGTGTTATATATCATATTAACAATCGGCGAACCGTCCCGGTAATGAGTTACGCGCAGATTCTCAACCATCCATTCCTGGTTACCAATCTTTATAGAAGAATATGCGTTTCCATTATAATCATATACATAGTCTGTTTTGACACTTATTATATTTGAATAATCACTTGTTATTTCCCCCCTATATGCTCTAACACGATAATAATAATTTGTTCCGGCACATAGATCATCTATCTCATATTCTGTTACATCCCCAACATCGAGGTTCTCATATCCTGATAGAAAATTCTCAAAGTTTTCGTCAGTAGCTACATCAAGCAGATAACCTTCAGCATAACCTGAGACCTGCCAATTTGCTGTAAACGATGAACTTGTTATATCTGTCCCGTCAAGCGCGATAACTAAAAATGAAATTGACAAATCAGAAGACGGTCTCTGAATATACCTTATCATCCTTTTATATTTAAATCTTTGCACACTTATACTCTTTATCTTCTCATATAAGTTATCATAATCACTATCCTTATACATATCATCATTCTCCAGAGCAAAGATTATATCAGAGACAAGATATAAACGCTCAAGATCAGGATTAAAGTCTTCTCCTCTGTTATGTCTATAACACACAGCCTGAGCTAACCTCACTCCTACCTCCTGAGCATATTCTAACAATTCTTTTACCATGTCTTCTGTCCAAACCATTGTGTCACTAGTTTAATAACTTGTTTATAATAATGAGAGGTCTAACTCTCCCATATATCCTTGATATGTATCAGTTGCTTCACACATAGCAATACCTATATATAACTTGTTATTGTATAAAATAGGAGTATTACACAAACCAAGATGATCATATCCTAATGTATAATTAAAACCTGTTTCACTGCCATAACCGTAATTATTAATAATAAACGGATGACCTAACCTCTTCCATGTCTTTGTCGAAGGCTCAAACCTGTACAGGAAAGCCTGATGATCTCGATAATTTCCACTAAGAGATATATCACCCTCACCGCTGCTAAGCATATAAAGGTTATCACGAAACGTAAAGAGTGTAAGACCACCGATAGCATTGAGTAACATACTGTTACTCGGTAACTCACTCATATCTATCACGGTATGGTCATATACATATGTACCGTCAATAGCATCACTAACCAGACAAACACGCTTGCCACTCAATCCAGAAGTACCGTCATGTATAACCCACATGTATTGATTATTATAATAAATCAAAGCAGTGCCGCCTGCCCATAACGTACCACTCTCCGGAGTATAATCTGTCTGAAACTTTCCCGTCTCTACGTCAGTAATGCAAAAAAAGTTTTCATCAAACGTTATCCAGGCATTAGTAAGATTACCGCTGGCATCACGCCAGGCCGTTGCCGCTCCATAGTAACCGGGACGATCAGGCAGAGGAAAACAACTGCCAATAGTATTAAATCCTGCATAACCTGAAGGATACCAATGAGCAAGAGCGTCAGCGGTATGACCACCAAATAAATAAGTCAAGTCTATCCAATTAGAAGGTGATAACAAGTTATTTGTAACAGAGCAAGCAAAGAGATGATGTTTTACTTTCGGTTCAGAAGCATATTTACTATAACCGGTAGCCAGAGCATATACATACCCGGTATTACTATTATACCACGTAGCCTGAGCACCAACAACCGTTGTAGCATTCCAGTATGACGAAGGAGGAGAACCACTGGCTCTTGGAAACACAGGAGAGATAGAATTTTTAAAATAATACGGCTCAGGACAGAAAAAGAAAATATGAGCTGTTTCTTTATGAGATGAACTTATACCATAAAGAGCAGAATAAGTCCATATCTTATAAGTACTTACATATGTATCAACAGACCCGACATAAGTACCCAAGTATTCTATCTTGGTAATCCTTCTTCCTGCAGTTGTTGGATTATAAGTGACCTCCGGACACCAGATACCCCATAAGTAATAATAAGTAGAAAAAGACGGTATATCAGGTACCCTTCCGACTATGTAATAGCTACCATCTGCATCAGTGCCATAGTCTATCAACATAATCAAAGTCTCACTGGACGAATCAAGAGTGTTATCTCCTTCAAGGTTTCTATATATAGTTGACTTATCAAATACAATATCTAAATACAAATCTGATGAACCAGAAGATGCAGTTTGTACAGACCTTATCATTCTCTTGTATTTAAACCTTTGTATGCTTATACTCTGTATCATCTCATACAGATAGTCATAATCATCATCGTCATATACATCATCATTACTGTGCTCCAAAGCAAAGATGATATCAGAGATCAAATACAAACGTTCTAGATCAGCATTGAAATCCTCTCCTCTGTCATATCTATAACATACAGCCTGAGCCAGCCTTATGCCTACCTCTTTAGCATATTCTAACAAACTGCTTATCATATCATCTGTCCAAACCATATGAAGATAGTGTTTAATATTAATATATACTATTGCATCTCCTTCAGATTCATCAAATCAATTATATGCTCACAGGCTTCACTGACAAGGTCTTTTTGCTCACTAGAAAGGACGGTGGTCTCGTTAAACCCGATACCGACAAAGCCTTCTTCTATACCGCTATGTTGCCTTAACAAAAACAGATATACGGCTTTAAATCCAAACTTCTCCATGTCGGACTTCAGATTCAGGTCAATACAATCTTCAATATCCGACACGGCAAATATACCCTGGACAAGTAAAGCTTCAAAAGATATACAATATTTGGAGTTCATAGTCCCAACAAAATGATCCATCATGTTACGCTGAGATAACCTGTTCATAGATATAGTCTCATGCGTAATAGTAAACTTTCTCATTCGAAGGCCGTTAGCAAACACACCTCCGTCGTGAAAACGCCCAACGAACACTTTTGCCGCATTCAGTTCGTACTTCAACCGTATGATGATACGATAAATTTCAGCGTCACAATACACTTCCCGCTTCAGTGGAACTTCAAGTGGCTGAACGGTTTTTAAAATAGGTGAATTGAGAAATTTCTGGGCTATACGGTAAAGTACCAACAGAGCCACCAAAACAATTAAACCAAAAACTATCTGTGTTATCGCTGTTACCATAATCGTCTTACTTTAATTCTTGCTGAATCAATAAATTGTTTTCTAAGTATGCTGTCCCTTTCAAATTTTTTTTTAACTGCTCATCAATACGGTTCATGTATTGAATCAAAATGTCATATTTCTTATCCTGTTCAAGGTGTTTACGATAACTTTCATCGAGAGCATTAATGACTGCCGTCTGCTTCTCCATCACCGAACGGATATACTCAACAGTTGTCTTTGTGCTACGAATCTCATTTATTATGATAGAGTCATTATAACTCATACTGTTAATGCTGTTTCTTACCTGCTTGACTTCAGTCTTAACCTCATCTACCTGCCGTTCCTGATGAGACTTCCATTCAGCAATAGCCCATGCTGCACCTCCTACAATGCTTATCATACCCGCAATGGTAACTATATACCTGACATTCTCAATTATATATTGACAAAACTTTTTCATTTGTATATTTCATTTAATGGTATTGAAACTCCAACACTAAAAA
>ERZ795046.379-NODE-379-length-55781-cov-30.905933_pt1 | contig 55781 bp, 46 predicted proteins | sample MGYA00375130_ERZ795046 | MGnify/ENA primary metagenome ERZ795046 (study PRJEB30175, sample SAMN05720202) | activated sludge metagenome | isolation source: anaerobic digester from wastewater treatment plant | place: Japan | collected 2015-05-15 ... | reverse complement strand
GGGACAGGGGTGCTCAGAAAATTAAGTTCCGCACTGCTCGAATTTATACTTGCCAGAAACATTTTTCCACGATATTTGCTTAAGACTTGCTCTAGTTTATCATGGTAATGCGGACTGATTTCAAGCAGCAAACGATTTACTTTTTGTGGATTCTTCGTAATTTCCTCATTTAACAATAAGGGAGATATTTTATATTTTTGAGAGTTAATGCTCATAATTCTCCCTCCAGCATAATCTACTACCCTAATACAATTTATTAACTTATTTTATTCCTAATTTTATTACAGATCCCTATTTTAATAGCACTTTTTATAGATATTTGTTTCTTTTTCCATTCTTTCCATTAAAATATTTTGACTATCTAGACTATTTTATTTTAAAGAGTGGGAATCTAATAAAAAAACGGAGGTGGAACTAAATTATGAAATCAATTAAATGGTTTTTGATCACAGCTCTTTTATCGTTATCGCTTTTGTTGGTCGGATGTAATATGTTTCAGGAACGCACCAGACCTGCTCCGGTTAGACCACAACCAGCTCCCAAGAAGCAGACACAGCAACCCCCAACCAAAGAAATCCGCGGATTAAAAAGCATATCCAAAGCTGAATTTTTAGAACGGGTAAATCAAACTGAGAAGGCAATCAAAGTAGGCAATTGGAATAAAGCTAACCAAGAGACCAATCGCTTAGGCGCCGATATGGCTCGCTATCGGCCAAAAAGTCCTAATGGGCAAACATTGAAGGAAATTTCAAAATTCAATATAATCTACAGCAAACTACAAGCCAATGTTAAAGCACGCAATCGCAAGCAAGCTTTAAATAATATCCGTAGCTTACGGGAAGCGGTACATAGCATCGATCCAAAAAGATAAATGGCAAAGAAAAAGGGATTCATGGTAATTAACCATGAATCCCTTCATATAATTTACTTTGGATTAATAACTACTGTCAGCAATAGCATTAACTGCTACCGGAAGCACTAAAATTTGATCGACTTCTAAGACCGTATTTTGACTCATATTATTGATTTCTAACAGCGAATTAACTGTAGTACCATACCGCTTTGACAGTCTCCAAAGCGTATCCTTCGGTTTAACCCGGTATAAGTGTTCTTCAGGAACAACAATCGTCAGAACTTGACCACTGCTCAATTTGGCATTGCTATCCAATCCATTAGCTTCCCGGATAATGTCTGCTGAGATTCCATATTTAGAAGCAATTGAATTAAGCGTATCTCCTGATTTAACAGTATATTGAACTGTATATTGCCCTTGATCTTCCTCAAGCTCAGTGTTTCCTAACAAATCTTGAGCTTCAGTCTCATCGTATTGACTGTCAGCTATAGCCGGCTCTGTGTAAGTATCTTCTTCACTATTTGTAGCAACAGCCGGTGCTTCGGACTTCGGTTCAACATTTAAATTTTTTGCCTCATTTTTTTGGGCAGCTTCCTCAGCTTCTTGTCTTTCTTTTTCTTTTAAGTATTTTTCGCTGTAAACGATTCTTGGGGTTATGAATATAACCAATTCTTTATCTTGATCGTCAGTAGTTTTATTACCAAACAATTGTCCTATTATTGGTATTTTCGATAACCATGGCAAACCATTAGTATTATCTTTTGATGAATTTTGTTTTAATCCGGATAATGCAAAGGTTTGCCCTTCTTCTAATCTGATAACGGAACTGGCTTCTCTGGTACTGACTAACGGAATTTGATCTCCATTGCCTAATGGTATAAATCTAGTAATTGTACTTACTTCAGCCTTCACTAAAACTGTAACGATATTATCCTCATTTATTCTGGGTATAATTGTTAGTATCGTTCCAATCTCAATATATTCAATTTTATAAGTTTCTTCACCATCTTTTACATCTCTTGTTACAATAGGAACTTTTTCACCAATAAATATTTTACCTTCTTGACTGTCAGTTGTTGAAATATTTGGATTTGCCAATAATTTACCTTTAGAAAATGCTTCGTTTGCATTAGCAGTAAGCTTAAAATATGGATCAAATTTTTTAATTGGAAGGGTAGATGTTATTGAATATGTAGTGTCCCAATGGATTCCTAACTTTGTCAAATCCGAACTATAGAACTCCAATAATTTCGCATCAATATTTATCTGTGGCATTTCACGATCCAAACGTTTAATAATATCAGCAATATTTTGGTGTTCTAATACACTAGCACGAACAGTTACCTGATTAGTACGTTGATCAATCCCAATTTTATTTTTTTCAACAACTGTTTCTATTGCTTTAGCAACATCATCAGGTTTTGCATAATTCAATTTATAAATTCTCACTTCTTTAGTTTCAAAGCTTGCAAAGTTTTTCTCGTCACCGATTAAAACTGTACGACTTTGAGGAATCCATCGATATGAATATCCATATGTTTGCGCTAATAATTCAATCGCTTCTTTTATTTTCATACCATGCTTAAGTTTTATTGTTACATTCCCTTTTACAGTTGGGTCAAATAAAACATTGATGTCACCAATCTCTGCCAAACTTCTAAACACATCTCTAATTTCTGCATCAAAGACATCAAAATCCGATAGAATTTCTGTATTTACATCTTGGGCCATCACGGGAAATGTAAATGCAAGCATCATAATTATTGTTAACCATACAAGCATAACCTTTTTAATTTTCATCTTAATTTTGCCTCCTTTGATTTCTCCAAGATAATTTGTTCTGTAGGAGATTGCAGTATAATATATTGTTTTTCAATTCTCGATAATGTATAGCTTGTTTCTGCTAAACGATCACCTAATCGTAAGAAATGAGTCTTCCCTTTATTTCTAATAATTGCTACTTGATCATTTTTGGTGCCTATTATTCCTCGCCATGATAATGCATAATCTGTTTTAGAATCTTCCTTATCCTTAAATATATTTTGTTCCTCTGGCGGAGTTACTGGAATTGCTGGTGAAGGCACCTGTCCCATACCTGAACTATTTCTTTTTGCTAACATACTTACAATAATTGATGGAGTTTTAAAAGGATTCTTATGAACATTAACTACTTCTTTTTCAGAATCAAAAGAATTACTTGTTAAATTCGTAATATTATTCTGAACATTATCACTATTTACTTCGGTATTAGTTACTACATTTGTAACAGTATTATTATTTGGTATATCATTAGTACTAGGTTTGTTTACTATAGTATCCTTTCCGGATTGAGGCCATAATAAAACAACTACTGCAATTAATGCAATCCCTAATATTATTAAGGTTATTGGACTTATTGCACTACTTTTTTGATTGGTTTGTTGTCTCATGATTTCACCTTCTTTTCAGAAGATTTAACATTCTTTTCAGTAGACTTCGCAATCAGATCTAGTAATATTTTAACTTCGATATCTTGATTAATTTTATCACTAATTTCATTAAATGAAATACTGGAAATCATTATTATTTGTGAAGTTGTTGGCAATTGATTAATAAACTCAATAATCCTAAAATAATCTCCTGTTAATGTAATCGACCATTTATTCGCAACATATTCCGGAAGTCTTTCCAATGGACTTAATCCTTCATTATTACATCGATTAATCTTCACTTTACAAGAATCAGCAATACTCTCAATATTTTTTACAAATTGCGCCTGTCCCTCACGATCAGGTACATAATTAACCAATTGCTGTTCTTCTGTTTGTAACCTTTCTAATTCAGCATCCAAATCATCAAATTGTTCTAACTTTTTTCTAATTAACTCTATTCGAGCTTGTTTTGCATTTAAATCTTGATTGATTTTGTTGTTTTCGTTATATAAATAATAAGCTAAATACGAGCCTCCAATAATAAAAACTACAAATATTACAATAACAATTATCATATTAAGCTTTTTATTTGATTGCATTATTCCTTCACACCTCCTATTCCAAGCTCAATACTATAATTATAGTAAACCATTTTATTATTTTCTTCACCAGCTCTAGTTTCTTCGATACGGTTTAATTTGACCTTGTTAAACAAATCATTTTCTTCCAATCTATTCAAGAAATGTCCAACAATAACAAAATCTAAAGTAGAACCTTCTATGCTAATTTTTCCATTATTATTTAACTCAAATTTTCTTAACCATAGTTGCTCCGGGAGCGAAACAACTACATTACTAATATTGTCAACATAATTCTGATAATTATTTTTGATCTGCTCAATTTCATTCTTATTTTTGTCAATTCTCGAAGCTAATTGTTCAACTCTATTTAATTTTTCTTCTGAAGGCCTTAAAATTTCTAATTCTTTATTAACTCCATCTAACAGCACTTTACTATTTTGAATATTTAAATAATAAAATAATGATACTAATATTGTAATGAAAAATAAACAACTACCTATTATCATCATCACCAATCGCATTGGATTGATCAACGGTTGAGGACGATATTCTAACGGAAGTAAATTTATTCTCATGCGTCAACAACCTCCCTTAAGGCTAATCCTACTGCCACAGTTAACACTGGAAACAATTGATAAAATTCACTAGCTAATTTTTCAGGGCACTCAAGCTCACTACAATCAGCTACTTGATTTACAGATATCTCTAATTCATTATTAAAAAATGATACCAAATTCTTAAGTTTAGATCCACCGCCTGCAATAATAAGCTGTTTAATCTCTTCATTTCTCTGTTGTAAGCGATAATAATCAAACGAACGACGTAGTTCAAGCACTAGTTCTTTTAGGCTTGTCTGTAACGCATAATTTGTTTTATAAGCATTATCTTCAGGATTAGAATCAAAATTATATAATGCATCACCATAACGTATTTTATAATTTTCAGCCTCTAGCTCACTTATATTTAGCTGATTTCGAACATTATTGGTCATATTGCTGCCAGCAATCGGAATGATTCTGGTAAATCTCGGGATGCCATCTTTAATGATTGTCAGATCCGAAGTACCAGCCCCAATATCTAATATTGCAATACTACCAGGCACATTCTTTTTCTCCATTCCTAATGTCCGCATTAAAGCAAATGGCTGTATATCCATAGCTACAGGTTGAACAGTTGCTTCTTCAAGAGTATGAATATGACTATAAATAATATCATTATGTGCGCAAACCAACATTACTTCTATTTCTTTTTGTTCATAATCTTCTTCAATAATTGCAAAATCCATATTAACTTCATCAATTGCAAATGGAATATATCGCTCCGCTTCCCATTTGATAGCATTAGCCAACTCATCTTTAGACATTTGAGGCATTTTAATATGGCGCACAATCACTGTTTGCCCTGCAATAGCTACTACAGCATTTTTTTGCGTTATTTTAGTACTTTGATACAAACTCTTAATTACTGAAGCAACACCCTGAATGTTGGTTACTACACCACCATTAAGTGATCCAGGTGTTAAGGGCATACTGCCAAAACTATTGACTTTAATTTTGGTACCATTACGCATCAGTTCAACCATCTTGACCGAACTGGTACCAATATCCAAGCCGATACCGGTATTTTTCGCCATCGTATCTCCTCCATATGATATTAAGACTTGGTTATAGTAATATATTTAATCACTAATTATTTATTTCACGCCAATTGTTAAAGGTGTTATTCACATTAATAATAGTTTTATCAGCTTTACCAGGGACCTTTATATACATATAACCTGCTATAAAGTCAAAATTATTTCCTTGGTATGGTGAGGATGAATCATGCTGATAAACAGGAGTCCGTTCAAAATTAACATTATCTAAATAAACATGCCCGTTTGACAGTATTCCACCAGACTTCATATTTGTATTTTGATGCCGGGAAATTTTTATTCCCCAATCATCACTGCCTTTACTTTCATAATCAGAATACAGCACCCCTTTAGGGTTATTAAAATGAATTTTATCAAATTCCAACTGTCCATTATGCGAAAGAATATTCAAACCAGCTGTGCTACCTCCATTAAAGTTACTACCATTACCTTTACTTTCATAAAATTTAACTTTAAAATTATTATTATCATTGTAAAAAACAATATTTAACGGTTGCGATTTTAAATCAATGTTATAATTATAACAATCAATATTTACTACATCCATACCGTCTGGAACATTTACCCAAATCCATCCTCCAGTATCTTGCATACTATTTATTTTCGTTTTTAAATTTTCAACTAATTCGGCTTCATCTTTTCCAGTCACTTCAACTGGATTTTTATCAGTTTTTAATTTACTCCAATCTACTTGTGGAAAATCAATTTTAGCTACTCCAGGTTGAAGATTTACTTCTCCATTATCTACAGCATTACCGGCACCGGTAAAATCAATCTCAACTGGATTACCAAAACTATCACGAGCTGCAGATTTGATATTTACATGTTTAAAATTATCATGCACTCCTGACATATCTACTTCGCCATTAGCATGAAAGTTAGTATAATCACCCATCCATTTAAATGCATCATCAGTTCTATTTCCTGCCAGTCCCGATTGGGTTACTAATCTACCATTGGCAAAGACTTCATTTGTAACTGCTGCTCCTGGCCCAGGAACTCTGTCATCTGTAGAAATACTTATCGTATTAACATTGATTGCAACCGTTTTTGAAAAACGTCCTTGAGTTGCTGTTGAGCTTAAAACATTATTAGCATCATTATAGCTTACAACTATTTGCCATCCATTTGAATGGGGATGATCAGCAGGTATGTTAATACCTCTTCTCAATATATTAATACCATTTGCAGGGTCGGCATTAACTGCCGCCATCATCATCCTTAATCCGTCTTCGGCCCGGACTAACGCTTCTTTTGAATTAACCATTGTAACAGTGGTATTTCCTTGAGTTTTTACTCCGGCAAAAATTGCAATGGCTGTAGCACTAACCATAATTACACCTATTAAAACCAGCATTAGTGCCATGCCCTTTTGTTCTTTAATATTAATATTCATATTCAATCACACCTCCAAATATTACCCACTGTATAATTTTATTCTCACAACAAATTTTTATTTTTTAAACTTAGTTTGCATTTCTTAACCTTACTCTATTCTCTAAAATTGCCTCTCGCTCATTGAACCTACTTGTCAAAATTATTGTTACCAAAAAAGTGGTATCATCGAAAGTAAACCTATTAGTACCTCCTCTATTTGCAACTATATTATCTGCAACCACTGCAAATCCACCTCCTCCTTCGCTTCGTTCTAATCTGTTATCATTTACTCGATAACTCACCGTTACATTGTTATTATTAACAAATTCGAGAACGGTATTGCTAGCAGTTGTGACATTTCTCGCTTCACGCAATTCCCTTACCAAAAAATCCATTGCAAAATAAACAGATTGTTGCGTATGTACAGACGATTGATGTTCGCGATACAATTCCTGATTTAATCGTGAAACACCCATAATTCCTGCCGCAATCATAGAACAAATGATTATAGAAATTAGGACTTCAACTAAAGTAAAACCTCGCTCATTTTTATTTTTCATATTAATCACACCCTTATTATCAGATAAGTTATGGTGATAATAACTTTTTACTAATTTCGTGGAATTAATGCAAATAGCTGAACCGAATTATCGTTTCTAATCCTACGTGCATCAGCTACATTATAATTAACTGTCACTGTTACTCTTCTGAGAGTAGTAGCCGCTGCATTATTGGTCTTAGTTATAGTTACACTACCATCTTGATTTATAACATGTTGAAAATTAGCAACAGCAACTGAAAAACTATAGCTTACCCGAATATTTCTTCCACCAACATTACGTGTAATGCTATTAATTGACTGGGTTGGTTGATCAACAATATTATTGAATGCTCTATGACGATAATCTTCCAAAATATTTTCTGCAAAGTTTATTGCTGCTGTTCTTGTTTCAGCAGCAATAAGCAAGCCCCGATAGTTTAAGGCGAGCAAAAAAGAACCCATTAAAACAAATGTCAACAAAACCATTGCAACAAGTATCTCAACTAAAGTAAATCCCGCTTCTCTTTTCAAATATATCACCCCAGACATTCAATTAATTAAATAATTACATAATTAGTTATTTATAATTCTTCGATGAATCCTGTAGCATATAATCTAATAGTCCTTGTTCTACCACCATTTCTACTTATTATTATATTCGCAGTAGTTCCATTTGTTATATTGGTTATCATACCCCTGCTATCAAAAACTACTTCATTATTATTTAACCCATCAAATTTAACTGTAACCTCTTGCCGGTCATCTAGTTTAAATGGTCTGCTAGTGGTATCATCTAATTCTGCTCCACTTTCATCAACAATTCGATATGCATTTACTGCGCCATCAAATCTAACCAATCTTATGGTTGTGTTACGTGCAATTGCTTCTGTTTTAGCATAACGCAACTGTTGAACTAATTTCTCTCTTGCTGTATCTTCAATGTAATTTGCTGTCATTCCAGTTATATTCAGGACACCAATTGCAGAAGTTATTCCTAAAATTAAAATTACTATTAAAACCTCAACCATTGTAAACCCAAAACAATTATTCATTTTTTTATTCTTCATTAAGATCACCTCTAATTGAGGAATATTAGCCACCATCTGATAATGTAATCCTGGATTGAAATTGCCATTAGGGCACCCATACATAAATATGGCCCAAACGGAATTGGTGTTTTTCGAGTAATTTTTTTTGTAATTATCAGATATAAACCTATAACGGTTCCAAAAATACTACCAATAAATAAACTATATAATACTACCTTCCAACCCCAAAACGCACCGAACATAGCCATTAATTTCGCGTCGCCCATTCCCATGCCGCCGCGACTTAGAAGAATTATTAAAAAAATAATACCAAATCCTACTACTATTCCGATGCTTCTATCTATTATATTTTGATAATTTAATAATAGTCCTACAATTATACCTAACAGGGAAATTTTATCAGGTATAATTTGAAATTCCAGGTCAATAAAAGAAATTGGTATGATAAAACTAATAAATAATATTGCAATTAATGTTTCCCAAGCCATTCCCCACAGCAGATATGATATTAAAAAAAGTAATCCTGTCAATATTTCAACTACCGGATACCGCCATGAAACTGGCTCACGACACTCTTTACAACGGCCTCTAAGTATAAGAAAACTGAGCACGGGAATCAATTCCCACCATTGTAATCTATGACCACATTTCGTACATCCGGAAGGCGGGAATACAATTGATTTATTTCTTGGGATACGGTAAATGCATACATTTAAAAAACTACCAATTACTAATCCAATTATAAATGTAAATATATATTCCAATTTCCACTCCATTTTAATTATTAATTAAATAGTGAAGAGGTATAAAAATCTCTTCACTATTATAATTTTAATTAATCAATGTTATTTGTAAGCGTATGTTCAGTTTTATCACAAGTAACATTTCCAGATAGAGTATCAATTTTATAGGTTCCACCTGTAGGACAAAGAGGCGCTCTTGTTAAATATTTTCCACTAACCAAAGCATCTACGTCCTTTGGAACATCACCTGTTTCAAATATAAATCTCGCTGCTGCTTCTGTCAAACGGCCTTGGTTTTGGATACATGTTCTGGTTTGCGCTTGTTGTCTTTGTAATAAAAATCTTGGAACTGCTAATGCAGCTAAGATACCAATAATGATAATTACGATCAATAACTCTACTAATGTAAAACCTTCATTTTTCTTTAACATTCTTAAAAACATTTTTTGACCTCCTTAAAATTTTCTTTTTTTTAATTAGAGTGTTCCACCGGTTGACATTTCCAGTAATGGTATGAATATAGCTGCTACAATACAACCAACCACACCACCTAGAAATACAATGATTGCCGGTTCAATCATTGATGTAAGACTTGCTAACGCGTATTCCACCTCCTTATCGTAATATGATGCTACTTCATCAAGCATATGCCCTAATTCACCTGTTTCTTCACCAATTGTAATCATCTGTGAAACCATCGTTGGAAAAATACCACTGTCCTGTAATGGTTGCGCTAACCCTGTCCCCCGATTAACACCAATTGCAGCTGATTGAATGCCTTTCGCTATAACAGCATTACTTACTGCTCTACCAACAATTTCTAAGCTTTGTAGCAATGGAACACCACTATCTATTAAAGTCGCTAATGTTCTTGAAAACCTAGCAGTAACTAATTTCCGAATTAAATCTCCAATTACTGGAACACCCAACCAAAACTTGTCTAAAACTTCTTGTCCTTTAGGATTTTGCGCAGTATAATTATAACCAAATACTAATGCAACTATAAACAATACTATTATGTACCAAAATTGTCGAATAAAATTACTAGTTGCTAATAACGCTCTTGTTAAGAAAGGTAATTGAACTCCTGATGAAGTAAAAATATCTGCAAAAATCGGCAGAACAAACGTCATTAATGCAACAACTACACCAACAGCAACAATTGCAATAATAGCAGGATATGTTAAAGCTCCAATTACTTTCTTACGAAGATTGTACTCTTGTTCATAATAACCATGGAGACGTTCTAAACTAACTTCCAATTTGCCGCTAGCTTCACCAGCTTCTAACATATGTATAAAAAGCTTTTCAAATACCTTAGGAAACTTCCCTAATGCTGCGCTTAAAGCCATACCACCTTCTACATCATTCCGAACTCCGCTAATGATATACCGTAAATATTTATTTTCAGTTTGTTCGTATAAATTATTTAAACAAACAATCATTCCTAATCCCGCTTTAAGCATCACATAAAATTGTTTTACAAAAAACAACTTATCTTTCAATGCCACTCGTCCGCGGTTTTTTTCAGAATTAATGTCACCTTTTCTAGATACACTCCTACTTCTCTGTCCAACCGGATTAATTTGAACAACAAATAAATTGTCTTGCCTTAACTTTGTAGCAACCTCACCCATACTCGCTGCTTCCATAACTCCTTGACTGGTCCTGCCGCTACGATCCTTTACAACATAATTAAAACTTGGCATTGATGTTCCTCCAATACTTAGACCCGAATTTCTTCACTATATTTTTTGAATTCGTCTTGATCCACCGCTCTTAATAACGCCTCTTGAAAACTCACTTTTCGTTGTTGATAAAGTTGTTTTAAGTTAGCGTCTAAAGTATGCATTCCAAATTTAGCTCCAGTCTGAATTGATGTCCTGATTTGATGCGTTTTCCCTTCACGAATCAAACTACGAATTGCACTGGTTGCCACCATAATCTCTGTTGCTAAAACACGTCCAGGTACATCTATCCGCGGCAATAACTGCTGTGAAACTACCGCATGTAAAACCAACGATAATTGCGTTCGGATCTGTTGCTGTTGGTTAGGTGGAAAAACGTCAATAATACGATCGATTGTTTGGACAGTATCATTGGTATGCAATGTTGCAAAAACAAGGTGTCCTGTTTCTGCCGCTGTTATCGCGATCTGAATCGTTTCAAAGTCACGCATCTCACCAACCAGTATTACATCCGGATCTTCGCGCAATGCAGCTCTTAATGCATTAGCAAACGAATCAGTATCCGTTCCGACTTCGCGTTGATTAATAATAGCTTTCTTATGTACATGTAAGTACTCAATCGGATCTTCTAATGTAATAATATGACAATTACGCGTTTGATTAATTAAATCAAGCAATGCTGCCAACGAAGTTGTCTTCCCGCTTCCTGTCGGACCAGTTATCAAAACCAAGCCACGTGATTTTTCAGTAAAAGTTTTTACAACCTCAGGCAAACCCAATAAATCTATTGAAGGTATACTGCTGGGAATTGTCCGCATTGCTGCTGACAATGCGCCACGTTGCTTAAAAATATTAACCCGAAAACGTCCTAACCCCTGCACTCCGTATGAAAAATCAACTTGGCCAGTAGCCGCCAATGTCTTACGCCGATTTTCATCTAACAAAGGCAACAACAATCCCTGAGTTGAAGCTGAATTTAAAGTATCATATCCAGGAATCGGATTTAACTCACCAAAAACCCGTAACATCGGAGGTCTACCAACGGTTATATGTAAGTCAGAAGCGTTTTCCTTTACTGCTATTCCAAGCAAATCTGCTACTTGCATCATTATCTCCTTACATTTTTACTCTTTGGTGTACGCCACTCTAATAATCTCTTCTAAAGTTGTCTTTCCTGCCAACGCTTTAATCATTCCATCCTGAAAAAGAGTCCTCATTCCCGATTTAACAGCTTCAGTCTTTATTTCATTAGAAGGCACGTTTTTACTGATCAGATACCGCAAATGCCGATCAACCGTTAATACTTCATGGATTGCCAACCGTTTTGCATATCCAGTCTCATTACACTGACGACACCCTTTACCCTTGTAAAATACTAACTTATCCTCCGGATAATCAGGCAAAGTTTCTTTTACAACTTGATAATATGTGTCATCCGGTGTAACCAAGTACGATTCTTTACAGTTGGGACAAATCGCCCGGACCAATCGTTGTGCAACTACTCCAATCACCGTTGATGCAACCAAGAAAGGTTCGATATCCATATCAATTAAACGGGTAATTGAACTTGCCGCATCATTTGTATGCAATGTTGATAAGACCAAATGACCTGTCAACGCTGCTTGCGTTGCAATCTGGGCTGTCTCACCGTCACGAATCTCTCCAACCATTATGATATCTGGGTCTTGACGTAAGAACGAGCGCAGAGCCGCCGCAAAAGTTAGCCCTGCTTTGGTATTAACTTGCACCTGATTAACTCCCGGTATCTGATACTCAACCGGATCTTCAACAGTCATGATGTTATCTTGTGGCGAGTTCAACTCATTCAAAACCGCACTAAGCGTTGTCGATTTACCACTACCGGTTGGTCCGGTAACTAAAATAATTCCATGCGGATGGTGATATACTTCTCTAAATCTGGCCAGGTTTTCAGGGTCAAAACCCAAAGCTTCCATCTTTACCAATATATTATTCTTATAAAGTATCCGCATAACAATCTTTTCGCCAAAAACCGTTGGGACTGACGACACACGCAAATCAATCGCTATTTTATCAACTCTCATTTGTATGCGTCCGTCTTGCGGAATTCTTTTCTCGGCAATATTCATGTTTGAAATAATTTTAACACGAGATATAATCGCAGCTTGAGTATTCTCGGGACATGTCATTACTTGCCTTAATTTCCCGTCAACCCTGTATCTGACAACCAGTTCCCGTTCAGTCGGTTCAATATGTATGTCACTTGCTCGTTCTTTAACGGCTTGGGTAATAATCAAATTAACTAACTTAACTATCGGCGCATCATCAACTGCCGCTTCAACAGCAGAATTATCTTCTTTTTCTTCTTCAATCTCAATTTCAAGACCTTCAACAATGTCTTTTAAAGATTCACCGATGCCAAAATATTGATTAAATGCCAGATTTAAATCTTCTTCAGTAATAATAACCGGCTGGATCTCCATCTTCAACGTTAAACGCAAATCATCTAATGCAAATATATCAGTGGGATCCAACATCCCCAAAACCAACCGGTCGCCTAATTGTTCAACCGGAAAAACGCGATACTTCTTTGCCAAATTTTCCGGCACTAAATCTATTACTTCCCGCGGTATTTGTCTTTTCGACAATACAACATGCGGTATCCCAAGTTGAAACTCTAATACTTCAATCAGTCGCTGTTCTGGTATGTAATCCTTTCTTACTAATACTGTTCCAAGTCTTTCACCGGAGGTTTTCTGTTCTTTTAACGCATCTTCTAACTGCTCCTGAGTTATAAAACCCGTTTGAACCAATATATCTCCAAGTTTCTGCCTGCTTTGATTAGTCATATTATATTCACCTAAATTTTCTATATGATTAAATACAACAAACTAAAGTGATATTTACATTTTTTTAACTATTTGGGGAGAAAAAACGATCTGCTTGTTTTAAAACTTCATGAGATCGTAAAACAATATTATCTAATTTGAAACTAGTATTTAATAAGTTTTCCAATTAATCTCTTAACTTAATTATAGTGCACATTTTCCCAGTTGTCAACATTTTTTTAACTATTTGGGGAGAAAAAACGATCTGCTTGTTTTAAAACTTCATGAGATCGTAAAACAATATTATCTAATTTGAAACTAGTATTTAATAAGTTTTCCAATTAATCTCTTAACTTAATTATAGTGCACATTTTCCCAGTTGTCAACATTTTTTAACAAAAATGATACATATTTTTATTGAATAATCCGGTTTTTAAGAAGTTCTGTTACATTTATTTAACAATAATCTTTTGGAAATATCCTTAGTCATACCAATTCAATCCGATACTCTTTCATCCAGAATTCAATTTGGAGCAGGTATGCCAGAAGTTGTGGACCTGACATCAATTGTCCGAACCACGGTGCTGTTACATTACTTTGCTCCAATAGTTCCAGAACTACGGTTTTATCAATCAAGTTCCCCAGATAACTGGCCTTATCATTTAGAATCTTCTTTAACTCTTCGCTCACAATAGTCCTGTAATCCGGATGATGAGTCTTTGGATACGGGCTCTTTTTCCGGTTGATAACTTCTAAAGGTAATAGATCATTCAACGCTTTTCTTAAAATTCCTTTCTCCTGATTGCCGATATTTTTCCATTCCCAAGGAATATTCCAAACATATTCTACCAATCGATGATCACAGAACGGAACTCTCACCTCCAAACCGGTCGCCATACTCATGCGATCTTTTCGCTCCAACAGCAATGCCATAAACCAATGCTGATTTAGGTAGAACAACTCCCGTCTTCTGGTTTCTGTTTGACTTTCTCCGGGTAATTTTGGAACTTCGATTAGAGTTGTCTCATACCTACTATATATATAATCACGTAGATCAATTTTTATGTCTGTTTTCGGTGAAAAAATTTTTTGGCGCAGTTCTGCCGATAATGACCACGGAAAAGTGTTTGCATTTATGGCTTCCGGTCGATGAAACCAAGGATAACCTCCAAATATTTCATCAGCACATTCACCCGACAGGGCAACCGTTACTTCTTTTTTAATCCGTTGACAGAACAACAATAATGACGAATCGATATCGGCCATCCCCGGCAAATCTTTAGCTAATACCGCTTGATACAAAGCACCAACCAATTGTGGCGTATCAAGCTTAATCCAGATGTGATTCGTTTTTAAATATTCAGCCATCGTTTTGGCCCATTGATTATCGGAATTTGGCTGATAATCATTGGCTTTAAAATAACGTTCATTATCATTATAATCAATTGTAAAAGTTTTTAACGTTTCCCTTCCTTCGCGCTGATACTTTCGCGCGGCAACTGTTGAAATAATGCTTGAATCCAATCCCCCCGATAAAAATGTACCAACCGGAACATCCGAGATCAACTGCCGTTCGATCGAATCAATCACTAAATGTCTTACTGTCTCAATTGTAGTCTCCAAATTATCGTCATGTGCTTTGCTTTCCAAAACCCAATACCTGCTTATTTTGATATTTTTATCTTGATACATCAACCAGTGCCCCGACCGAAGCTCACGAATATCCCGATAAACAGCCGCTCCAGGTGTACGTGCCGGACCCAGTCCAAAAATCTCGGCCAACCCTTCGACATCAACTTGTGGTTTAATTAATGGATTTGCCAGCAAGGCTTTGATCTCCGAAGCAAATAGCAGATTACCGTCTTTGAATGAATAAAACAATGGTTTTACACCCATTCGATCGCGTGCCAGGAACAAACGGTGATCATGCCCACACCAGACACCAAAGGCAAAAATGCCATTAAAATAATTAACACAATCGGGCCCCCATTCGATAAACGCTTCTAAAACAACTTCTGTATCTGAATATGAATTAAATTGGTGTCCCTTATCAATTAAACTTTTACGGACCTCTTCTGTATTATAAAGTTCACCGTTATAAACCAGGATGTACTCTCGCTCGCCATAGCGCTTGATCATCGGTTGTTTTCCACCTTCAGGATCAACTACAATCAAACGACGATGTCCAAGGGCAACTTCTTCAGTGACCCAGTATCCTTCGGCATCCGGTCCTCTGGGTATCAAACTGCGGGTCATTTGCTCCAATACCTTTATTTCATTCTTGAGATTGATGTCCCCACTGATCCAGCCAACTATTCCGCACATTTTTTTCTCTCCTTTGCACAATCTTGATACTCCGCCTAATTTATTCTTAATTCACTAAAGTAAGCTTTTTATTATTTCTATTTACATTTTATGACTCTAATGCCAAAATGCTGTTATTTGTTTGTTAATTTTAATTGTTTAATGGCTTAAATAGTATTAAGAGATGTCAATCTAATGTAAGTTTCTGGCAAGTCGTTGGCAAATGTGCATAAAAAAAACTGTTAGCAACAAGCGATTTTGCTAACAGTTTTAATAATCAAGACAATCGTTAATTGTTTCAGGATAACATCAGTTTAAAGATTCGTTCTTCAATAGTTTGCAGGATTTCATTGTCGTTCCGTTCTTCTTTGGAAAGATCGAGATTTAGTTGTTCAACAATTACAGAAGTTTTATCAGACAAAATCAACACTTGATCAGCCAAGTATAATGCTTCTTTAATATCATGGGTTACCATTATCACTGTATTCGGTTCTTGTTGCCACAGATCGTAAAAGTCATTTATCAACTTAAATCTGGTCTTCAAATCCAAAGACTTAAACGGTTCATCCATCAACAGTAATGGAGCCTGGTAAGCAAAAGCCCGCGCGGTTGCAACCCGCTGTTTAATTCCTCCACTTAACTGATGGGGGTAATAATTAAGATAGGCACTGATTGCAGTTGCTTTTGCAACTCGATTTAAGATATTATCTCTTTGAACAGGTTGAATCTGATCCTTCAAAACCAATGTAATATTATCTTTTACTGAAAGCCATGGTATTAATCGCGGTTCCTGAAAGAGATAACTGATCTTCGTGGCAGTATCAACCTGTCCCTGATCCGGATTGATGAGCTTGGCAAAAAGGTTTAAGATTGTAGTTTTACCACAACCTGAAGGCCCTAAAATTGCCGTTATTTTACCTTCAGGTATATCAACGCTAAAGTTTTTTAAAACATTCAAACTATTATAACTTTTAGATACATTATCTAATTTATACATCAGAGGCACCCTTCCAGGTAAGGAATGGCTTCCTTAAAAAATAATCCAATAAATAATCAAAGATTATTCCTATAGTCATCACTACCAGCGTCCATGCAAACACCTTTTCGGTCTGTAAATAAACCCGGGCCAGATCCATCTGGACTCCTATCCCCCAGCTGGGATAGGATAAAACTTCAGCAGCAATCAGGATCTTCCACATTATTCCCATCCCAGTTGCAATCCCCGCTGCCAAATAAGGTACTATTGAGGGCAGATATAATGCCATAATTTGATGTCGCTTCTTGATCCGATAGACCAAAAATAACTCCTTCAAATCATTGGACACATTTAAAATCCCTTCAGAAGTGTTCTGAATAATAATGGGGAATACAACCAAGAAGATCACAAATATCGCGACCAGTTCACCTTTAAACCAGATCAGCGATAATATTATTAATGACATCGAGGGAGTACTCCGTATGAAAATAATCAAGGGTCGTAAAAAAGACCTGACCGTTGCACTCCTCCCACTCAAATAACCTAAAATTAACCCCAGTAAAAATGAGATCATAAAACCGGTTAGGCCTCGCCATAGTGTAGCTCCCAAGTGCCTCCAAAAATCACCGGTGGTTATTAATTGTCCTACCTCTCGAAATACCGCTGCCGGAGCCGGCAACAACAAAGAATGATTTATCTTTAAAGCGGCAAAATGCCAACCGATTATCAGGAGCACAATCGCAAGACTACTAAAAATAAGATTACGGTTGATAATAGAAAGCCGCATCTGGCAGTTTACCTCCGGTAGCCGCTGGATCCACTTCATTTAAGACCTTTAAAAAGGAATCAACTTCTGCTTTAACTTCAAAACCCAAGCTATATTTTAAATTACATCTTTGTAATCCTTTTTCAATAGCAATCGGTGATACTTGGACATATTTCTCAGCTAAGATTCCACCTTGTTTAGGATTACGATGGATCCAAGCAATCGAACTTTCCAACTCTTTTAAAAACTCTTTTACCAATAACGGATTGCGTTCTACTAATTTACGATTAACTACAATACATGATTGCGGATAGAGCGGACTTTGTTTTTGGATTCGACCCCATTCTTGTTGAAAATCCAATAGAACCTTGTTCTTTGGGGACTGGACCAGGACTTCGGTTACCCACGGTTCCGGCAGCGCCGCAAGTGCAATCTTGCCTGCAATAACCAGTTGCGCTAACTCAACCGGACTGGCCACATAATTTAACTTAACATCTTTTTCCGGATCAATTCCATTTTGTTTTAATAAATATTGGAGCACCAGATCGGGTACTGCTCCCTTTGCAGTAACTCCCAGTCCTTTGCCTTTTAGGTCTGTCCATTTTTTGATTGTCGCGTCGCTGCCTACAAAATACATCACACCCCAACCGATAACTGACGCCAATTGGATTTCTGCCCCCCGATTATATAAGATGGCAGCTGTATTTGTAGGAAGTGCTGCGATATCTGCTTCACCGGAAATAATCTTCCCCAACAGCAAATTTGGATTATTAAAGACCTGGAAGTTATACCGGCTCTTTTGTTGCTCTGCTTGCTCCATCATTTTTACAGTCGCTAAACCGGTGTTGCCTGACAGCACCATCACATTAACCTTTTGTTCGGCACCTCTTACAGTTAAAGCTGTCGCTAAAATGATGCTAATTAATAACAGGACTAATCCTCTGGACCTCTTCATTCGAAATCAACCTCCATTTTGTAAATTTCTTCACTTGTGGTTATAAAGTGGAACTAATTTAAGTCCCTCATTGATATATTTCTGTAAGCCTTGGACCGCAGCTGAGGCTCCTGACACCGTTGTGATCACCGGAATTCCTCTCATCCTGGCAGCGATCCTAACCGCTTCCTCATCCCGTTTTGGCGACAATTCGGACGGAGTATTGATAACCCACTGAATCTCTTTATTTTTAATCTTATCAATAATATTGGGACGGCCTTCACCTGGCCGATAGACTGTTTCGCAGGGGATACCGTTACGGTTCAAGATATCTGCTGTATCATCAGGTGCTGTTAATTTAAATCCCAGTTCAATTAATTGCCGGGCAATACCTAAAAATACCCGTTTGTCTTCATTCCTAATACTTAAGAAAACCTGCCCCTTGCTTGGAATATTCTCTCCTGCTGCCAGTTGCGCCTTGATAAAGGCTATCCCAAAGACCGGATCAAGTCCCATAACCATTCCGGTTGCCTGTTTCTCCGGTCCTAAAACGATTGCTTTTTTAGGGGAACGATTATATGAAAAGACTGCTTCTTTGACCGCAAAATATTCGCTTTTGACGGATGGCGGAACTCGATCAACAATCGAATCGCCAACAATCGCTGCAGTCGCCAGACTGATCCAATCAATTCCCGTCGCTTTACGGACAAATGGCGCTGAAAAGGTTACCTGTGGCAATATCTCTAACACATAGACAGTTTCATGCTTAATTGCGAATCTAACCGTTAGTAATCCTTTGATCGCCAATGCCTTACCGATTTGTTGGGTAATCTCTTTAATTTTGGCAAGTACTTCGGTTCCCAAACTATATGGCGGCATCGAAACCCCACAGTCTCCAAATGCCACTCCCGCTTCCTCAATCTGTTCCATTAGTGCTGCAATATAGATTGATTTCCCATCCCCAATAGCATCAACGGATACACCAATCGCATCTTCAACTAACTTGGTTGCTCTAAGGTCATGCTGTTCTTTAGTAAACGCCAAGTATTCCTTTAACTGTTCCAAACTGAAAATAATTTTCGTTATCAATTTGGAATTTTGACTTGGATGCTTTAAGATAACCGGATAGCCAAGTTTGATAATCGAATCGATTACTGAAGCTCCATCTTCGATCTTTACTGTTTCCGGTTGCAATACATTTAAACGTTTCAATAACTTTTGATATTTGGAATGGTCATCAACTTCCGTCAAATCTTCCAAATCAGTACCGAGAATCTTTACCCCCTGCTCTGCCAACTCTTTGGAGAATGCATAACAATCTTGGTTTAAAAATTGGGTGATCACACCAATAGGTTTTTCCAATTCAACAATGTTCAATAGATTTTCTAAGATTAGCGGTTCAATAAAAACCCGTTTCGCAATCCGGTTATTAGTGGCAACCGAAGACGGGTTACAGCTTACTATAATACTAGCCTTATTGAGTCTGTCCAGTTCCAAAGAAGCTTTGACGACACTATAGTCGAAGTCGCTCCCGACACTAATATCTACAATACCGTTACCAAGAATAATTATTTTCTGTCCTAAATCAGATTCTAAATTTGAGCTTATTTTCCGGTAGGTAGAGAAATAGGCCGTTGAGTCCTGCGAATTTGAATCTCCAATCCGTTGAAAACTTGGGATGATCCCCAATTGGACTCGTTTCGCCCGCAGTTCCTGCTCTGATACCCGAAACAAATAGGCGAGTTGACTGTCAGCATAACCCCATTCTTTTGCTTGCCGTAAAATTTCCGGAGTAATATTATATATGGCATAAGTAGTTAATTCTTTCTCAAATTGAACTAACTCTGACAATTCCTTCAAAAACCATTTTGGCATTTTGCTTAGCGAATGTATTTCCTCGGTTTTCATACCCTTTTTAAAGGCCAATCTAAGGTAATACAGCCGCTCAGGATTCGGATTGATTAGCTTTTCTTTCATCTCCCTAGCGGACAAAGCCTCTTCTTGATCAAATCCATCAACACCAAAGCCCTTGCGCTTCGTTTCGGCAGACCGAATTGCTTTTTGGAGCGCTTCTTTTAGATTAGCACCCAAGGCAACAACCTGGCCGGTTGCTTGCATCATAACTCCTAAGTATGCTGTTCCATTAGCAGAGTTACTTAAATCAAAACTTGGAAATTTAATCGCCACATAATCAAATCCGGTAAACACGGATTGTTGATATCCCATTTCCGGCAAGGTGTATCCTAACATAATTTTAATCGCTAACGCTGCTAACGGTACTCCTGTTACATTGGAAACCAAAGCCGAACTCCTGGTAAATCTGGGGTTGATTCCCAAAACCAATATTTGATTAGTAACCTGATTGATGGCAAATTTAATATTACAAATTCCTCGCAATTGAAGCCTGGCGATTATTTTACGGCAATAGTTTTCTAATTGGAATCTTAATTCGGAGGTTAACCCTTGAGCAGGTATTACGGCAATACTGTCTCCCGAATGTACCCCAACCGGGTCTATATTTTCAATATCTGACACAATCAATAGATTTTCTGCACCATCACCAAGCACTTCACACTCAATCTCATTCCATCCATCCAATAAGTTTTCCAATACTACCTCGTTGAACGGAGAAGCATTCAGTCCCGCTTCAATACATTCTTCTAACTCTTCCTGATTGTAAGCAATTGAATAACCGATACCGGCAAATGAAGCAACGGAACGGATTACCAAAGGAAAATCTAATGTCCTGCTTAGTTCAATCCCTTCAGTGACTGTTTTTATCTGCGCCCCTTTGGGCATCATCATTCCAAGTTCTTCAGAAATTTGTTGCAGTAGCTTCCGATCCTTCAATTTATAAGCAACTTCCGGCTGAATATCCAGTTTAACCTGGTATTTTTCAAACACATTCCGTTGCGCCAGATCCTGGAGCAGATTGAAAGCGGTCTGCCCTCCAAATCCAAAACAGATCGCATCCGGCCGTTCAACTTGGATTAATTTTTCGATGTTTTCCGCCACTAAAGGAATCGGATAATATTGATTACAAAACTCCGGTTCTGATGCTAAAGTTGCCGGATTACTGTCAACAATAATAACTTCAATGCCTTCTCCCTTCAAACCATTTGCAGCCTCAAATAAAGCATAATCATATTCCGTTCCCTGACCAATTGTTACCGGTCCTGACCCGATCAATAAAACCTTCTTAATATTTTCCAATTTAGGCATAGAAGTCACCCTTTCACTTTGCTAGAAGTAATTGTATTTAGCTTGATAACATTTTACTCTAATAAAAAAATAATGTCCAAACTTTCACGAGTAATATTTTCGATTATTATTTTAATATACCTTCACCTTATTCTATTTTAACAAGATTCATTTCCGTTAATAATAAAAAAAGTTAAGCTCAGAATTGTCTCTGAACTTAACTTTGACTGTTATCCTAAATCCAATTTAACTAAATTTCAAATTGGGCAATGGAGTTTTTCAATTTAGCGGCAATATCATTAAGATTTTCAGCTAATGCCGTAACCTGTTGAACCGCAGCACTCTGTTCCTGGGCGTTTGCGGAAACTTCTTCAGTACTTGCCATACTCTCTTCGCTCAATGCGGCAATATTTGATATTGCCATGATCATGCTTTCATTACTGTCTGCCATCTTCTTAGCGGACTGCGCCACTGAATCAATCCGCTTTAATACATGATTCAACTTATCAAATATCATTCCGAAAGTTACGGTAGCTTCTGATGCTAAATTTTTTCCGGATTCGACTACTGTCATTCCATTTTTCATAGCTTGAACAGCATGTTCTGTCCGTTGTTGCATTTGAGCGATCAAAGTATTAATATGTATAGCCGCATTCTTTGATTGATCCGCTAATTTTCCGGTTTCTTTCGCTACTACAGCAAATCCTTTACCATGTTCACCGGCGCGCGCAGCTTCAATCGAAGCATTTAATGCTAAGAGAGTGGTTTGCTCCGCGATCCCCCGAATAACCGAGGTAATTTCGCCAATTTCAACTGCTGTTTGGTCTAATTCATCGATCACTACGGTTACATCACTGGTAATGTTATAAATCTTCTCAATTCCATTCGTAACGTCTGTAGTTGCTTTTTCTCCTAATTTTGCTGATTGGGCAATATTTTCAGAATCATTAGCGATATTTCGTACTTCATTAGATACCGAACGGACTAACTCCGCTAATTTATTAATAGTATCTACCGCCCGTGTTGTTTGCTCTGCTTCCTCAGTCGAACCTTTAGCCAATTCTTCCATTGCTTTGGCTACTTCCGCTGCTGATCTTCCGGTCTCATTTGAGGCATCCTTCAATTCGTTACTTGCAATATAAAGCATATTTGAATATTCCTGAATATTGGTTACCAGATTACGGAGTCCATTGATGGCAATATTTAAACTGTCACACATTTTTGTAATTTCTGCAGAGCCTTTAATATTGATAGTCTTTGATAAATCGCCACCAGCTAATGCTTTTGCAACATCAATAACTTTTTGCAATGGTCCGGAGATTGAAAGCGCTATAATAAAACCAATCACTACAGCGACAACAGTTCCAACAATCCATAAAATGATCGTATTCCGATTTGCATCTTTTGTAAACTTACCATTTTCTGTTATTACTACATGGGCTTTATTTAACAAGTCGCTATTAATAAGATCAAGTGATCCGTAGCAACCGTCCAATGCGGATTCAAATAATTTAAGATTTTCCGGTGTTGCTGGTTGTTCTAAAATATCTTCAATTTCTTTAAGTCGATCAAGAATATTTTCAACCTCATAAGGGGCTCTCTCTTTTAAGATTTCAAGTTTCCCATGCAGTGATACTTTTCCTGCAATAGTATAATTCGAACGGGCCAATCTTTGTGAGGTATTAACATCATTCACATATCTTAAATGCATATCAAATAAATCTTTTTGAATTGTCTTCAGATCCGATATTCCCTCAGTATTTTTACTAATAATCTTCGAATTAGACTCTAACTTATTAATTATTCTAACTCCCAGCAAGCCCTGAATACCTAAAAGAACAACCATCAACACGATAATCAATAAAATTTGATAAAAGATTTTAATCTTCCCTATAAGAGATAATGGCAAATTAATAATTTTTTCTATTACTCCTTTAATCATTCAATCACTCCTACCTCTTATTGGAGTTTTTTGAAGTCATCTTAGGCTCTAAATCTTTATTAACTCCTAGTCAAATAATACGCCTCTTAATGCTAATCTTAATAACTAACATTTCGAGGCGAACATTCTGGTAATTTTATTAATTTTTAGATGTTCCTATTTCTTTGGGACTCCTTCATAATATTCAAAGAAGTCAAAGTCGGCATGTTTTCTTCTACCTGATAAATCCTGACAACAAAGTCCAACAAATGCTCCGGTAAATCCTTCCATACGAATATAATGCAGATATTCATCCGATAATTTACTGGCGTCGTAGTAATCTCCAACCGCCGTCCAATTTACACCATCGATTGAATAGTAAAATTGCAATTTATCATAGTTTACTACCACCCGAAGGTAACATGGCCCGTCATTTAATTTTATTGGTTTTTCCAAACCTTCATCCCGTGTATTATTATCACAAATAATAATTTTTAAACATTTACCAATTCCTTCTTCATGAGTTACACAGAGATAGTAGTAATTTGCCGAATTGTAAATGCATACTAATCCAGCCATCTGTTGAAATGATTCCGGATTAAATTCAACACAGGTAGTCGCCGTATAAACAAATGATTGCTGCCGTCTTGCCACCAAACTCTGAACGTAACGCGAATGCAAGGATTCTCTACCCTTTAACCTTAAATATCCAGGCCGTTCTTTTAGTGATAGCACATCTTCACCCAAAGGTATCCGTAATGTTTGAAAGTGAATATTTAATTCTTCAGAGTCAAAATCGTCACGTTCGGGTAATTGAGGCCAAGGGCATTCCGATAAATCCGGCGCCGGTACTTTCACAAACGGTTTATTGCCACCTTCAGCCAGCCGCAGCCACCCATCGTCAGTCCATACAACCTTTTGAATTGCTGTTTCCCGTCCCAAAACGCAAAATCCTTTTGATGGCATCGGCCGTCCGCACAAATGTACCAAATACCATTCTCCGTTTTGCGTTTCTACCAAACTGGCATGACCTGCCCTTTGCAACTCCAGAGTACAATCATACCTTGAAGTTAGGACCGGATTTTCAGGATCAACCTCGTAAGGGCCAATTAGTGTTTGCGATCGGGCCATTGTTACTGCATGTTCCCAAAAGGTCCCTCCTTCAGCAGTCATCAAGTAATAATAGCCTTTATGCTTATAAAGATGGGGAGCCTCTGTCAAACCAAATTTCGTCCCTTTAAAAATATTATAAACCGGTCCGATCAGTTTCTTCTCCTCAACTGAGTATTCTTGAAGCAAAATCCCTCCAAAACGGTTCCGGCCTTTGCGAAAATCCCATACCATATTTAATAACCATTTCCGGCCATCATCATCGTGAAATAACGAAGGATCGAAACCACTGCTGTTTAAATAAACTGGCTCCGACCATTCTCCCGTTATTTCGGTAGCAGTTACCAAATAATTATGGCAATCGGCAACAGTTCCGTCAAAATGTTTTACATCTGTATAGATTAAATAAAAAACACCATTATCATATGATAAGCATGGTGCCCAAATACCTCCGGAACAAGGATTGCCACGCATGTCCAGTTGCGAAATCCGGTTAAGCGGGCGGGCGATCAATTGCCAATGGATTAAATCTCGAGAATGATGAATTTGAACTCCTGGAAACCATTCGAAAGTCGAAGTTGCAATATAATAGTCGTCACCAACCCTCAAGATTGAAGGATCAGGGTTAAAACCGGGTAATATCGGATTTGTTATGTATTTCACATCAGTTCCTCCTTTGAATATTATCTATTAGTGAACCTTAATTAATCTTCGCCAGTATATTCAAACCAATCAAAATCAACATAATTGGTGGTTAATCGATTGTTACTGGTCCCAAATAACCCAATATATGTTCCGACAAATCCACCGGCAACATCGGTACTAAGGATCCGTCCATCAACATCTTCAATTAAAGTCGCTACCGCTTCATTTGGTACACAATAATAAAAACTATAATTCTGTCCTTTAGCAACAATCCGCATGATAAGTTGATTACAATTTACTTCTTTAGCTGCTAATTCGTCTTCAATCCCATCACAGCATCTGATTAAGCGCAACCTTCCCTTACCATCAATTGTTGTAAATTCATAACGATATTGGTATTTGTTACTTTGCAGCAATACGAGACCGGCTACTTCACCTTCACTGGCTGGTACAAACTCCAGCAATGTATTTACCGTAAAATTCATATGCTGTTGCCGTCTGCCAATAAACGCCGGGTTAGCTAAATCAGTAAGTTTCTCCGGCTTTAATTTGATTCGAAGCCAACCAGGACGCTCCGTTAAACTCCAAAAACATTCCCGTGGTGTTCGTAAAAAATTCCAGTATAAGGCTAATTGTTCCTTATTAAAATCATCTCTGGATGGTTCCTCGTTTTTCTTACTTTCCGGTAAATTAGGCACCACATAATTAAATTCCACTCTCCCAGTACCCGGACTGACTACCGGCCACCCGTCTTCCCAAACAACCGGCGCCAAAAAAGTTTCCCGACCTAAATTACGATAATAACCTCCATATGGGCGGGAACCCAAGACCACCATCCACCATTCGCCATTTTGGGTTTCGACTAAGTCAGCATGTCCAACATTTACAATTGGGTATTCTCTTCCCAAATGGCGGTGGGTCAGGATCGGATTGGCACGATTGCCTTCATAAGGACCTGTAATCTTCTGACTCCTGGCAATTGTAACCGCATGAAAATAATCGGTCCCACCTTCGGCAATCATTAAATAATACCATCCATCTTTAAAATAAAGATGAGGCCCTTCGGGCCAACAAACATCCTTTAACGCTCCACGCCACAATGAATATTTTTCTCCAATCAGCGTCATTGATTGAAGGTCTAACTCTTGCAGCCAAATATCATAATTACCGAAATAACGTTCTCCTTCTGGAGCAGGCCTGGTCCCTAAAAAATAACACCGGCCATCATGATCAAAAAAAAGTGAAGGATCAATTCCCGGAGCTTCAGGCAACCAGATCGGATCTGACCACGGACCACAAGGATCAGGCGCGGTCACAATAAAGTTACCTCCTCCATAAACATTGGTAGTTGTCAGATAGAAGGTTCCTTCATGATAGCGGATCGTCGGCGCATAAATCCCATCCGAATGGCCAAGTCCATCTAAATTAAGTTGGCTTACACGATCAAGCACATGGCCAATCTGTTTCCAGTTTACCAAATCATTACTATGAAAGATCGGTATTCCCGGAAAATAAGCAAAAGAAGACGTCACCAGATAATAATCAGTATCCACCCTGCAAATTGATGGATCAGGATAAAATCCAGGTAAAATTGGATTTTTAAACATTTTCTGATTATTATCCGGTACGTTTACCATCTCACTCACCCATTCCGGTTAACCTTTTAATGCTCCAGCCAAAGTAGTTCCTTCAATAATCTTCTTGCGGAAAATAATATAAAGTGTAATCGTTGGTGCAGCTGAAATAATACATCCGGCAGCATACTGCGGGAAGAAATTAGCTCCCAGATTACCAATAAATTGAGCAACTCTTAATTGCATTGTGAACAAATCTTGGGAATTAATTAACACCAGGGAGATCATGTAGTCACTCCACGCGCCCATAAAGGTTAATAAGACTGCCAGTATAGTTGCGGACTTCGTCAAGGGCAACATTACTTTGAAGAAAATCCCCCAGTCAGTAGCTCCATCAATCCGCGCCGCTTCCATAAGATCGTTGGGAAGCGTGTTATAGAATGAGCGGTAGATCATTGTCCAGAAAGGGATCCCAAATGTAGCCAGCGCCAGAAAGATCCCCGGATAAGTATCAATTAAATTTAATTTAAGATTCAATCGATAAAGTGGGATTAATACCATTTGTGCCGGGACAAAGAAACCAGCCATAACAGCATAAAACAGAATATTGGTTAATTTACTCTTATATCGGGAAAAGATATAACCCGCCATTGCTGCTGACGGTACTGTTGTTGCCACAGCTCCTAAACAAATGATAAAGGTATTAAACATTCCCTGACCAATCTTAACTGAATTCCAAGCAATAACAAAGTTTTCCCATTTGAATTCTTTTGGAAAGCTCCATGGGTGATAAGCAAACTCCAATGGAGTCTTAAAAGCAAAACAAAACGGGAGAACTAATGGCGCGATTACTATGATTGCCATTATTATCAATGCAATATGAACTATGATTGAAGTGGTAGTCATTCTTTCTCTAACACCGCTAATTGCCAAACCATCTTTTTTCATAACGTCCCCCCCATTTGGTTGTCACAATTAATTTAATACTAAGACAGTTCTAATTTTGAGGTTCACGTTGGAGAGAAAACTGAATAATTGTAAAGATTAAAGACAATAGAAAAATCACTACTCCGATTGCAGCAGCTTTACCATATTGCCAGTTTAAAAATCCTTCCCGGTAAAGGGTAATTCCTAATGTAACCGTAGAATACCCCGGACCTCCGGATGTAACCATATAAGGTAAATCAAACAGTTTTAAACTTCCAACAGTACATAAAATCGCTTGAATCCGAATTGCAAACGATATTTGAGGCAACATAATATAACGGGCATATTGCCAGCGATTAGCACCATCTATCATTGCTGCTTCTCTTAATTCAGCAGGAATTTGCTCAATATTAGCCATAAAATATATTATTCCAAAACCCATATAAGCCCACGAAGCAAGGGCAAATAATGACCAGAAAGCAATATTTGGATTGCCAAGAAAGTCAATTCGCTCTAACCATTTCCAACCAAGCGTCTTGGCTAAAGTTACGATAACTCCGGCGTTAGGTTGAAAAATAAATGTACCTAACATTGCAACAATTGCCGAAGGCAGAACATTACTTAAATAATATACCCCCCGTAATCCATGAATTAACTTCGTTTTATAATTTGTACAAGCAAAAGCAATGAATACAGCTACTGGTATTTGCAGCGCGACACTCCAGAACGCCCATTGGAATACATGGAGCAGACCCGCTTGAAACTCTTCATTTGATAGCAATCTGATATAATTAGTAAATCCAATGTATGTTTCCTGTCCCAGTCCCGTTGCTCTCATCATTGAAATCCGGAACGTCTCCATGATTGGATAAAACATAAAGATTGCCAAACTCAACAATGCTGGTAATAAAAATGTGATTTTAAAGATAATTTGTGACCAGTTAATTGGTTTTTTAGTCTTTGTTAATCCCGGCTCATACTCAGTTGTATTTCGGGTAGAAATCACTATGCCCACCCCAATTCTCCGTGTTTGTTTTTGTAATTGTAATAATTTACTTTCAAAGAGAAGATTATTCTTCTCTTTGAAAGTATTACATTTGTTTAATTATTTCTTTTTAATTGGCCCCATGTTATCTACTACTAATTCTTCAAACTTATTAAGTGAACGTTTGACATCGGTATTTGGCATAAAGAAGGTTTGAATAGTAGTATTAATCGGAGTTGAAACGGTTGCTGGCAGATCTTGATCCCACCAGAATTGTACATATTTAGCTTTGGCGAGAATATTATCAGCAGCCATACCGGTCAATCTTGTAGGAGGTTTAACTCCAGGAACTGAACTTACACGTCCGGTCTCTGCGGAACATGCTTCAACGGTCATTGCATATTTCATGAATTTAACAATAGCATCTTTTTTCTTAGCACCAATCTTGGTTGCTGCAAAACCAACGTCGGTCATACCCATAACATCGGTTACTAAACCTTTTTCACCTTTGATAATTGGAACAGGATACATTCCGATTGTTTGGTCGGTTTGGGTTTTATCAGAATAAAGTCCGCATAACCATGAACCGGAAATCTGCATTGCTGCTTTACCGGTACACATTAACAGTTGAGCGTCACCATAACCTTCTGATAATGGTTTATCACCAAAATATCCTTTTTTAGCCCATTCTTGATATTTGGTTGCTGCTTTAACAAATGGTTCGGAGTTGAATCCGACTTTACGGGCAACTGCATCTTCAAATACTCTGCCGCCATAACGGTTTACTAAGTACATGTAAGTAGCTAAAACCGGCCATTGATCTTTAGCTCCAACAGCGAATGGTTGAATTCCTTTTGATTTTAAGGTATCAGCAACTTTTTCTAATTCTTCAACAGTTGTAGGAACTGATAAACCGTATTGTTTGAAAATTCCTTCGTTAACAAAAAGTCCGGCAACCGCAAAGAATGGTGCCACACCATAGGTTTTACCTTTCCAACTCATAGCTTCTTTAGCAGCGGAGCTGGTTTTAACATTGGCCAATTCTTTTGTTAAATCAAGTAATTTGCCGGCATCAGCAAATTGTCCCATAAAGGAACCGCCCCAGCTTTGGAAGATATCTGGACCTTGATTATTTGCCAATGCAATCTTCAGTTTGTCATTCAATGGTGAACCTTGAGTTCCAAAAGCAACCCAGTCAATTTTGATATCCGGATTTTTTGCCTGGAAGTTCTTTACCAAGGCATGAACATAAGCGGTATTCGTATTAGCAGTATTCTCAATTGAATCTACTGCCCAAATTGTCAATGTGACCTTAGGAGCTGCATATGCAGGAATCATCAATAAAACTGCTAAAGATATCAAACAGACAGTAAAAAACAGATTTCTTCTTTTCATTAAATTCCCTCCATTAAGTTTTCCTTTTGGTTAACCAACTTAAAAAACAAAAAACTTTTTCCATTTCACCTCCTTTTGAACAACTTATCAACCACTATAATTTTCTTTTCGGAATTCAAAAGCACTTTCTTTAATACTTGTTACTGTATTATTACAATGATAAGCTCCGAAAACCACATGATCGCCTAATAATTAATTCGACTGGAAATTTCTTCTTGAGAGGCTGGCTGTCTTTGGCATTAAGTTGATTTAACAACCCTTGAACTGCTGCCGACCCCATTTCAAACAACGGTTGACGTACGGTAGTTAACTGCGGATAGACCATCGGAGCCAGATAAGTATCATCATATCCAATTATGGCAATATCTTTGGGTACTACTAATCCAAAATCATTTGCCGCTTGCAGTGCTCCTATCGCCATCATGTCATTACAGGCAAAGATTGCCGTCGGTTTTTTCCTTTGCGAACAAAGCTTCTTTAATCCGTTATAGCCACCACTATGCTGAAAGTTACCATAATACACCAAATCCGGATCAAATGGCAATTTAAAATGTTTTAACGCTTCTTTATATCCTTCAAAACGTTCAATCGCGGTTTGATACTGTAAATCACCGGTAATACATCCAATCCGGACATGTTTTAACTCAACCAGGTGTTGAATCGCCAAGAAAACTCCTTGTTTATTGTCACTGCAAATACATGTCACCTGAAGATCATTAAACTCCCGCTCAATAAAAGCCATTGGAATCTGTTGCATCATCTCCAACAGTATTTCACTGTCTCCCGAATGGCTTCCAACAACAATTAAACCGTCAATTTGGCTGCTTTTTAATGCTGCATTGATAATTTTTTTGTGTTCTGCCAAGTGATCATAGGAGTTGAAAAAGATAACACTCATATTTCTGGCAGCAAGGATCGTTTCAATTCCTTTAATAATCTTTTCATAGTATGGATCAGACACATGTGCTAACATAACACCAATGGTATCGGTTTTTTGTCGCGCCAAGGCTCTGGCAGATGCATTGGGATGATAATTGAGTTTTCGAACCGCTTCCCAGACCAATTTGGCGGTTTCCGGATCAACATCACTTTTATTATTTAATACTCGAGATACGGTGCTGCGTGAAACCCCTGCTAACTTCCCAACATCAAAAATCGTAGCCATTCATCTAACCCATTTCCAGTTTTAGTCTCGGGAACGTTCCCGATATTATATAAAATACAACTTTTTGACGCAAATTCCTTTTTATTTTTCAATTTTTTTTAACATTTTTTTCACATGGTTTTAAAAGTGTATAATTAGCATTTTCTGTTTAGGAAATGAGATTTTATTGATATAATAGAAAAGAATCACTATTAAGGAGGGACGTTTATGAAAAAAATTTGTATTCTGTTTTTACTCTTATTGTTCTGTTTTTGTAACATTTTTGTTGCAGCAGCAACCAAAGGGACAACTGAATTAGTTATTTTACACACCAACGATCATCATGGTCATCCTCTTAAATTTTATGACAACTCCGCTCCCGACCAAGGCGGTCTGCCGACACGGGCTTCTTTAGTTGAATCGATTAAAAACCAATATTCCAACGTTTTAGTACTTGACGCCGGCGACTTTAATACCGGAAGACCTGAGTCCAATTTCTTTAAAGCTCAACCTGACATTGAAGGCTATAATTTCATCGGATATGACGCTGTCACTCTAGGCAATCATGAGTTTGATAACACTTTGGAAATTTTACAACAACAGATCCAGTCAGCCAAATTTCCGATCCTTTCTGCCAATGTTAAAACTAAAGATGGAGCCTATGTTGGACAACCTTACATCATTAAGAAATTTAAAGGCTTTAAAGTGGCGATCTTTGGTTTAACCACTAAAGAAGCCGAACTGGTTGCCAGTCCTCAAAATATTAAAGACCTGATCTTTGAAGATGAGATCACTGTTGCCAAGAAATTGGTTCCCGAATTGAAGAAGAAAGCCGATATCGTTATTGCTTTAGTCCATTTAGGCGTCTACAACGATGAAGAACAGGGTTCAAAACGTTTGGCAAAATATGTTCCCGGGATCGATCTTATTGTTGACGGCCATTCACATACTAAGTTAGATGCACCCATTGTTATCAATCAAACACCAATTGTCCAAGCATACCAATGGGGTTTATATTTGGGAAAAGGAATCTTTACAATTAAAAATAAGCGAATTATTGATTTTAAATGGGAACTGCTTCCGGTTAATGTTAAAGCATCAGTTACCAAAGATGATGGTACTAAGGAGCTTAAGTATTTAACCCAAGAGATCCCTGAAAATCAAGAGTTACTTGGGTTATTATCTAAATATAACGATCAAGTTGAGAGCGAATTAGCCAAAGCAATTGGACATGCCGAAGCAACATTCCCCAACGCCAGAGTCCGTTATGAAGAAACAGCTTTAGGAGATTTGGTGGCTGACTCCATGCTGTGGTATACTAAAAATCTCAATGTTGATTTCGCCATCCAGAACGGTGGTGGCATTCGTACCGATCTTCCCGCCGGAACGATCACCAAGAAAAATATTTATGAAATTCTACCCTTTGATAATTCAATTGCCGTTGTTACTTTAAAAGGCAATCAAGTCCAAGCATTATTTGATTTTATTGCAACCATTCCACAGGGTAAAGGCGCATTTCCGCAAGTATCCGAAGGTGTCTCCTTTACGATTAACTATGAAGCCAACCGTTGTGAAAACATCTTGATCAACGGTGCTCCAATTGATCCTGACAAAATATACAAGATTGCTACCAATTCATTTATGGCTTCCGGTGGTGATGGTTATCAAGCTTTCACAAACGCACTCGATTATTATGATACTTCAGTCTTCCAACGTGATGCATTTATTGAATATATTATTCATTTAAATACTGTCCTAAAGCCAGAAGTAAAAGGAAGAATTACCATAATTGGTACTAAAATCGCCAATTACTTCAAAGTATTGTTCAAACTTGCTGCATAAAGTTTCACTCTACTTTAAAGGCACCCTGCTTGGGGTGCCTTTATTTATATTATTATTCAAATCAAAATATATTTGCTATAATTGAACAAAGATTAATTGCTCATCAAGGAGTTACAATAGTGAATCTGATTCTTAAGAAGCCATCAGGACTGAAACCCAAATTTAATATCAACTTAACTAACGAAAAGAGTCTTCACTCCGCAATCAAACATTGGTTTTCCCAGCCCGGCGATCTGATCGAAACCGAAGTTAATACTTTCATAATTGACATTGTCCGCGGCAACACCTTGATCGAGATTCAGACCGGTAATTTTAATGCTTTAAAACGAAAATTAACAAAGTTATTACCACATTATAAAGTGAAGCTAGTCTATCCAATTATCAGGCAAAAATGGATTTTAACCCTTACTGATGATGGCAGCACCATCCTTAGCCGCCGAAAATCTCCCAAAACCGGAACCTTTGTTGAAGTCTTTTCAGAGTTACTTCATATCTCCCAATTTGTCCAGAGTCCAAATTTCACAATCGAACTATTATTGGTCGATGTCGAAGAACTTCAGCTTGCTAACGGGAAAGGTAGTTGGCGTCGGAAGGGTAAGAGTATCTTGGATCGTAAATTGTTAGCAGTGGTTGCTAATAAAGCTATCAATCACTCAATTGAACTGTTAGATTTTTTACCTGACAACCTGCCAACACAATTCACCAATAAAATACTTGCACAACACAGTAGATACAGCATCTATGTTTGCCGTAAAATCACTTATTGTTTAAAGAAGATCGGATTGATTAAACAAATCGGAAAATCCGGTCGTGAGTTATTATATGAAATTGCGCCATCCCCTGCTAAGTAACCTAACAAAATGATAATATTTTTATTTAACTTAATAATTATTCTTGCTTTAAATAATCAATCAAAATAAACCTACTTCGATTACCTTCCTTAATTCTTTTAATAATTGCCCGTATTTGACAATCCAGTTCCGGTATTTCATCTCCCTTTTGCCATTCTTCGTCTGTCCCATGAGGATTTACCGGTAAATCCCGAGGAAGCACTATAAACATTAACATATGCAACATAATAATCATCGTTGATCTTAATCAACCTTGTTACCTGCGAGAAAGAATAAGCCTCTCCATCCGAATACTTAATTAAATAGTACCCGTCCTCATATTGATAATCATTAATCGATTGATGGATAACCGTCCTATTCCCAAACTTCTTTTGCCGGAAGAAGATTTAAAACAAAATCATAATATACCTTGTTACCTGTAACTACTTTTCCATTAACCAACATATTTCCTTTGCATCATCTTTTATTCTTCAAATACACTCTTATCAAAACATTGCACTAATCCAGAATCCCAAAAGATTATTATCCTTCCCTTAACTGCTTTCAGTAACCTTATTGAGTCTTTAAATGTATGTTTCTTTATTATTACTCCATTAGCCGCATCTACGACCCAGAGATATTTATAGGTCCATAAGTAGTATTTTCCTTTTAAATAGGTATGCCAAACAAGGTACCGATCCTCTATAGTTCTTTCCCAAAATACATTTCCTTGCTCATCTAAAGAAAGAAACTTCTCTGCAGTTATTACAATTTGCTGGTTTTCATCAAAAACAGATACTTTACTGGGAATCCTTTGGGTTGTTTTACTCCATAAGATATCACCGTTTGAAATATCTAGTCCATAAATAATCCTTTGATCAGTGGTTACTATAACAGTATTTCCTGCAATCCCTATTCCATTGTTATTATTTACACCACTAACTGTTTTTTGCCATAATATTTCGCCAGTTTCATAATTTATTCTTCTTATAATTGATTTTGAATCTCTGGTATTGGCAGAGAGATTATTAGACGAAATTACAACTAGAACATTATTTTTATAAGCTATGCTTTTTAAATAGTTTTCACAATTTAAACTCCATTTTTTTGTCCTGTTTCTAAATTAAATCCATGGAGATTAAATAATGATTTACTATTAGTTAACCCTACTAATAAAACTCGTGAATTCAGCTTAATCAATCCTAGACGGGTTTCCCCTGTAATATTCCAAACATCTGATTCATACGACCATATTCGCTTTTTTGTTCTTTCATCTACTTTAATATAGTCTAATCTAAATTTTGCTTGGTTTTCTGAAGAGATCATTGAATAGTATAATCCACAATAATCATCTTCATCTATACCTTTTTCAAAAGTTGGCCAAACGAATTTATTAAAAAATGTCAAGTCCCGAATCTTTTTAATACCATCCTCTTTAATTTAAAATAATTCAAACTTACTTCCTCTTCTTGTAATAAATTGATCTTCAGAATAAAATTGATAGATCTGTCCAAGCTTCACTTTCCAGATAGCCTTATTTTTCAATCCTTCCTCCTCTTTGTTTTTACCCTGAATTGATATTGAGAAACCAAATAATACCAATAATATTAACGTTAAACTAGTTCTTAATTTAAACATCTTATCTCTCCATTAAGTTTGAATTATTGATTTACTGCTTCACGCACGTTTCTTCTTTTATTAATAAAACATTTACTGCTATAAATTCCAATAAATTGCTCCAATAATTATTGTTCTCCATTTAAAAAACATCCCCTGCTAGGTACCCTAACAAAGGGATGTTTTTTCATTTATTCAAAAGCAGCTAAAATACACTTCTTTTGACTTAGAGATTATTTCCACTTTTTTGCTCTGCTTCTTTAAAAACTTTATAAATTTCACTTATTATATTACAATGCTCTTCAGTATCAATCAAAAATTTCCTTCCTCTCCAGTCAAAATGTTCAAAAAGTTCTTCTCTATAACTTATTATCGGTGCTACAATCGCAAAATAATTAGTTTTATTACCATCAAAAACACTTATATATACAACGTTTGGATCAAAAGCAAAGCAATCAACACTCGTTTTTAACTCCATAATCTTATTCTCAAATAATTTATTCTTTAAATTTTGCATTGTTAAATCGTCAATTTCACTTTGGAATATCTTATAATAATACTTATAAACATCCGTCCCCAAAATATAGTTATTAGTAGTTGTTTCAATTATCCATACATTACTGTATATTCTGTCATTTAGCTGCGCGCTTTCACACCTTACCATAAAAACTATTTCTTTATCTTTAACTAAGTCATTAACCTGCTTCCTAATTAAATGATAGTTCTCTTTTATTTCACTAATGAATTCGATCGTGCCTTCAACTATTTTAATTCCTTCTTTTAACTTCTCTGTATATATACTATTACTGTCATTAAAACTATAACTCTTGCCTTGCACAGGAGTTGATACACCAATAAACATTATTAACAGTAATATTGATAAGAATTTTTTTATAATCATAGAAACCTCCCTCAATAATCTTTGTTTTTCTTTAAATATCTCACTTAATCTTAGATTTTCACATTGTCCAAAACAAGCCAAAAGGGTAAAATGCCCGAATATGCATTTATCTGGATCGACAAGCTTAACTCTAATAAATCTTAATAATTAAAACTATTTTGGCCATTAGAATCCACTTGTCTTCCAGCGGCAACCCTCCCATGTCTCACTGGGTCTATGCCCTTAATTCCTTCGTTCTGCCTACCCGGAAGGTGGATGTCAGTCATGCTCCTATACAGGGTCGTTGCCCTAATGGAAATAATTCATTTTTTGGCAAGTATAAATTCGAGCAGTGCGGAACTTAATTTTCCATACCCCTTGTAATGCATCCTATTCATATCCTGGTCACATTTTAGAAGAGTTCCTTGTTGTATTCCCTCAAATCCTTAAATTCCGGAATTGGTACAAGCATATTCCGGCGATGATAGCCAACCTTGTTTTCTACAGAACCCTTTTGCCTTTCCGCCTTTGTTTTGGACGAATCATCAGGTTAAAGTCTTCTTTCTCGACATATTTCTTGACAGTCTCAAAGTCATGTCCGGTTATTTTTGATATTTTTCTTAAACTCTTACCTTCAAATTTCTTCATGTTTCTGATACGATATACTTGCTCCATTGTTAGCATCCTTTCAATTACCCCCTTCAAGTGTGGACAACTTAAAGGGTATTATTTTTTAGGGGTGCTCGCAATGGAGTTTCCATTTTATGCAGGGATTTTTAAGTTCCGCTCCGCTCGGTTTTTATTGTACCGAAAACAATACATTATTAAGCAAAACAAGCCTGCTATTCTGTTAAGAATAGAATAGTATAACCCTAACTGTTCACTTAATAACAATAAAGTCATAAAAAACAGAAACCAGCGTAAATATTCTTTTCGTATTAAGGCCCTCATTTTATGAGATTCTCCTATAATGCGTAATTATTTCCAATTTCTCTACCATAAAATGTTTTCCTCTGTCAAATACTACATTTTTGTTAAAATTTATTTAATTTCCAATTAATCCAATCTTATACAACAAAAAAGGTCAACTTAACGTCAACCCTTTTTGATTAATATAGTTTTTTCTTCTCTCCACGAAAAGAACCGTATTATCTGAGCTATTTCTTTCTCCATACTTCCAAGTAAAATATAAAAATTCCCTCTTCAAAAAACGACCCTAAATCAACTCTTTAATCATCTCCGCCAACTGTTGGTTAATCCCGGGAACCTGCATCAGTTCTTCCACCGTCGCTTCGCGAATCCGTTTCACCGAACCAAATCGTTTCATCAAGGCTTGTTTCTTCTTCGGTCCCACTCCGGGGATCTCATCCAGTTTTGAAGTCAACGTCCGCTTTGAACGTAACGATTTGTGATAGGTGATCGCAAAACGATGGGCTTCATCCCGCACCCTCTGTAACAAACGCAACGCATCGGAACGGCGTGACAGGATAATCGGGTCTTCCTGATCCGGTTTGAAGATCTCCTCCTCCTGTTTAGCCAAGCCGATGATCGGAATATGACGCAGATTCAACTCTTCCAAAACAGCGACAGCTGCCGAGAGTTGCCCTTTACCACCATCGATCAGTAACAGGTCGGGAAATTTCGCAAATTTACCGTTCTCTGTCTGCAGTGTTTGCCGCTCCTCCAAACCTTTTAAAAACCTGCGGCGCAACGCTTCCTGCATCATTGCAAAATCATTCGGGCCTTCAATCGTCCTGATTTTAAAGCGCCGGTAATCACTACCCTTGGGAACCCCCGACTCAAATACCACCATCGATGCTACCGCATCCCGCCCTTGAATGTTTGATATATCAAACCCTTCAATTCGCTGTGGTAACTTCGGTAATTCTAATCTACGCTGTAATTCTTCCAAAGTTTGTGCGACATAGCTTTCTTCCTGTTTTTCTTTCGCCCGTTCCTGTTGCAAGAGATTAGCAGCATTTTCGTTAGCCATCCTTAGCAGTTGGGCTTTCTCTCCTTTATGAGGCAATCTCACCCTGACTTTAGAGCCACGCAATGAAGTGAGCAACGTTTCAATCGCCACCTGACTCTCTAAATTGCAGGGAATGATGATCTCTTTTGGAATAAAGCCTGATTTATCGTAATATTGAGTCAGAAACTCTTCGATAATCTCCATTGGCTCGGTTTCCAACCCTTCATTGAGCAAGAAATACTCCCTGCCAACCAGTTTTCCGTCTCGTACCTGGAAAACCTGAATCATCGAACCTTGATGGTCCTGGCTAATCCCAAAAACATCCAAATCAATCGGGACATCCGTGATTACTTTCTGTTTCTCCATAATCTTCTTAATATCCCGAAGCCGGTCACGAAAAACTGCTGCTTTTTCGTACTGGAGCTCCAAAGCAGCTTGTTGCATCTGCCGATTTAGCTCTTCGGCCAGCTCCATCTGCCGTCCTTCCAAAAATAAACAGACTTGATTGATGATCTCGCGATAGCTCTCCTTACTGACCAGACGATTACATGGAGCTAAGCATCGTTTAATCTGGTAATTCAAACAAGGTCTGGCTATAGTCTGTTCGTCTAAATCATAACGGCAGGAACGCAACGGAAAGATTTGACGCAATAATTTCATGGTATCCCTAATTGCGGCAACATTCGTATACGGACCATAATATTTGCTGCCATCCTGTTTAACACGCCGTGTGATATAAACCTGGGGATAGCTTTCATTCAAAGTCACTTTTACCCATGGATATTGCTTATCATCACGCAATCTTATATTATACTTGGGGTGCTTCTCTTTGATCAGGTTACACTCTAAAACCAAAGCTTCAACTTCATTATTGGTAATAATATATTCAATCCGGTCGACCTGTTTGACCATCGACTGAATCCGCAAACTTAGATTCCGCGAAGCCTGAAAATAAGAGCGCACCCTATTTTTTAAAGAAATGGCTTTACCAATATAGATTATATTATCGTTGCTGTCAAACATCAGATAAACCCCAGGTTTATCCGGCAACTGTTTTAAATCTTCGGCAGTAACCATCGTAACCTCCATTAATAATCATTCACCTGCTAATGATTATCATTTTACATCATCATTGCACAAATATCAGCTATCATCGTCAAGCCCGTAACAAGATTGTTACTAAAGTATTTCTAAAATTTACCGATAAAATACCAAATAATTATTTTCAGTAAAATAAAATTATTTACCAAGGATTGGTGATCAGTTTAATGGATTATCAAAGATTTGATATGGAAAGTGAATATCTTAACAATTTAACCTCCGTAACCTTAAGAACAGGCAAGATCTTTGCGACAGTTGGTTGTTCAGTTTTAGCAGTAATATCGTTTCTCCAGTTTCTATCATTTCACTCCAAAACCTTTTTTCAATGTAGTTTATTCTTCTTTATTCCGGCAATTGTATTCCTGGTATTATCAAAAACCTATTTCCCCAAAAACGTCACATTAATCATTCCATTCCATACAATCACCTTAATTGGCGCCTTTTTAATGAAATTAAGTATCTTTTTTACTAGCTATTACTATCTGTCCGCATCCAATTATTCTACTGTTGCTGCTTTAACCGGCGGATTGGTGGCAATTACTTTTCTCATTTACTTAGCTTCTGCAGGAGCGCGAAAATACCTCCCACATATGATCATTCCGACCATCATGATTACTTGTCTAATTGTACTGATTAAGAGAGGCTTAAACCCGATTGAACTCTCTTTTTTCATAAGTCCGATCATGGTTCAGTTGGTGACAGTCGTCTTCGCAATCCAGCAGGAGAAATATGCTTATCATAACTTTGTAATCCGAAAATTATTTGAATCGGCAAAGAATAAATTGGCTTTGGAGATTAAGGAACGTAAAAATGCCGAGGAAAAATTCTATAATTATTTACACCGTGACGAATTAACCAAACTGTTCAACCGCCGGGTTGCATTTTCAATCTTGAAAAAGCAGATGGACCATACGTTAACCACCGGAGCACCCCTCACCATCTGTTTTATTGATGTCGATAAATTAAAACAAGTAAACGACTCTTTAGGACACTCCGAAGGTGACTCAATGTTAATTAAGGTCGCCAACTATTTAAAAGACAACGTCCGGGTAACTGACTATATCTGTCGAATCGGTGGCGATGAGTTTTTAATAATCTTCCCTGACTGCCATATCGCTAACGTGGAAGCAATAATCAACCGAATTCGCGAAAAGTTGAACTCCGAATGTAATATTGATTTCAGTTACGGTTGTTCCGAATATGTCCAATCCAGCAATATTAGCGCCGAAGAACTGGTTAAGTTAGCTGATAGCAACATGTATAGTGATAAACTCAAAAAGAAGAATTACAATAAGAAGAAGAAACCACTCTTAAATAACCTGCAACAGCAATCCTTATTTGAATAAAAATAACCCCATAATCTGTTTATTACCAGACAGATTATGGGGTTTTTATTTTTAAACCAATGCTTGTTCACACTTTTTAGTTTTGGAGACTTTCGCTTTGAGTAATGGAGCTAAAAATCTTCCGGTATGTGAGTTTGGACAAGCAGCAACCTCCTCAGGTGTACCACTGATTACCACTTCGCCACCGCGGATCCCACCCTCGGGACCTAGGTCAATCAAATAATCAGCTGCTTTAATTATATCCAAATTATGCTCAATTACCAGGACGGTATCACCACCGTCAACCAAGCGTTGTAACATCTCCAGTAATTTATGAGTATCAGCAAAATGCAGCCCCGTAGTTGGTTCATCCAATATATACAGTGTTTTTCCGGTTGATTTGCGGGCCAGTTCGGTTGCTAATTTTACCCGTTGAGCTTCACCACCGGATAGAGTTGTCGCCGGTTGTCCCAATTTAATATAATCCAGCCCTACATCATGCAGCGCTTGTAACTTCCGTTTGATCTTGGGAATACTATGAAAGAAATTTAGCGCTTCCTCAACCGTCATCTCTAACACTTCAGCGATGGTCTTTCCTTTATATTTTACTTCTAAAGTTTCCCGATTGTAACGTTTTCCTTTGCATACTTCACACGGCACATAGACATCCGGCAAGAAATGCATTTCAATTTTGATGATCCCATCACCGCTGCATGCCTCACAACGTCCTCCTTTGACATTAAACGAAAATCGGCTGGCAGTGTATCCCCGCATCTTAGCTTCCGGTGTCTCGGCAAACAGTTGCCAGATCGGATCAAAGACCCCGGTATAAGTTGCCGGATTGGAACGCGGCGTCCTTCCAATCGGCGCCTGATCAATATCAATTATCTTGTCAAGATGTTCTAAACCAACAATCTTTTCATGGGCGCCGGCTTTCAACGTCGTTGCTTTGTTTAACTTTGTTGCAGCAACCGGATACAAAATTTCATTGATCAATGTACTTTTACCCGACCCGGAGACTCCCGTCACACAAGTTAAAACCCCAAGCGGTATTTTGACGTTAATCTTTTTAAGATTATGCTCTTTAGCTCCGATTATCTCGATGGACTTACCATTTGGTTTCCGTCGCTTGTCCGGTACCGGAATAAAGCTTTTTCCGGACAAATACCGTCCGGTTATGGAGTTGGGTTCAGCCATAATCGTCGCTAAATCTCCGGCAGCCACAATTTCGCCCCCGTGAACACCGGCTCCAGGGCCGATATCAACGATAAAATCTGCTTCGCGGATCATCTCTTCATCGTGTTCAACAACAATTACAGTATTACCTAAATCCCGTAATCCCTTGAGGGTATTCAGCAAGCGTTCATTATCACGCTGGTGCAATCCAATACTGGGTTCATCCAATATATACAATACCCCGACTAATGATGAACCGATTTGAGTTGCCAATCGGATTCGTTGCGCTTCACCGCCTGACAAGGTACCGGCAGTGCGATCAAGGGTCAGATAGTCGAGACCGACATCTAATAAAAAGCCCAAACGGGCATTGATCTCTTTTAAAACCTGTTTGGCAATGATCTGTTCCCGTTCAGTAAGTTTAAGGTGATTAAAAAATTCCTTAGCATCCAAGACTGAAAGTTGCGTAACCTGGCTGATATTCAAACCATTAATATACACTGATAAACTCTCTTTCTTCAGGCGGGTTCCTTTACAACTCTCGCAAGGATTTACGGTCATAAAACGCTGGATTTCGCGTCTGATAAACTCCGAGTTGGTTTCATGGAATCTTCGTTCCAGATTTCGGGCAACACCTTCAAAGACAGCAAAATGTTTAAGTTCCCGATTGTGACTTTGGTAAATGATTTCGATTTTTTCACCTTTAGAACCAAATAGCAAAACATCCAATTGCTCCTTGGTTGCGTTCTTCAGCGGCTGATCCGGGTCTAGTTTAAAATGTTTCGCTACTGCCAATAAATACTGCAATGACCAGGAATCCTGGTCCGAACTCCAAAACTTGACCGCACCTTGATTTAACGATTTTTCTTTATCAATTATCAACTCCGGATCAATCTCCATTTTAAACCCCAATCCCGAACAATCAGGACAGGCTCCAAAAGGACTGTTGAACGAAAACATCCGGGGTGCTAACTCTTCAAAGCTAAATCCACAATCGGGACAAGCAAATTTCTCGCTATAAACTGATTCTGTTCCGTCGTTAGTAACGATTGTCACTAAACCTTTTGCCAGTTTTAAAGCGATCTCCAGCGAATCTGCCAGACGTTGCTCAATCCCGGGTTTTAAAATCAACCGGTCGACAACAACCTCGATGGTATGTTGTTTATATCTTTCTAAGGTTATCGTTTCCGATAAATCCCTGATCTCCCCGTTAACTCTTACCCGGACAAATCCATCACGCCTTAAATCCTCAAATAACTTATCATATTCGCCTTTACGGCGTCTGACCACGGGAGCAAGCACCTGAAACTTTGTCCCCTCGGGCAACTGCATCACCTGATCAACAATCTGCTCTACCGTCTGTTGCGTAATCGGCTGATTACAGTCCGGACAATGGGGTTGTCCAATCCGTGAAAATAACAGTCGCAAATAGTCATAAATCTCGGTAACCGTCCCAACCGTTGACCGTGGATTGTGACTGGTAGTCTTTTGGTCAATTGAAATTGCGGGTGATAATCCTTCAATATAATCAACATCGGGCTTATCCATCTGCCCCAAAAATTGACGGGCATAAGCCGATAATGATTCAACATAGCGCCGCTGCCCTTCAGCATAGATTGTATCAAACGCTAAAGACGACTTTCCTGAACCAGAGAGTCCGGTGAAGACTACCAACTGATCTCTGGGAATCTCCAGATCAACATTTTTTAAATTATGCTCGCGAGCCCCTTTAATTCGTATTAGATTGTGAGCCATCCTATCCTCCAACTTTAAATACTATTCAGTAAGTTTCATAACGCCAACATCTTCTCCCAATTACGCATCTCATCACGGAGTTCGGCTGCCCGCTCAAATTCCAGTTCTCCTGCTGCTTTCAGCATCTCTAACTCCAGTTCGGCAATCTTCGCTTTAATCTCTTCTTTAGTAAGTTTGGGATTATGTTTGACCTCATATTCCACTCTTGCTTCAGCTGCTTGTTCAACTTGGATTAAATCACGGACTGCTTTCTTAACCGTCTCCGGAGTGATCCCGTGAATCTGATTATATTCTAACTGTTTCGTCCGCCGCCTTTCAGTCTCTTGAATTGCCCGCCGCATCGAATCGGTGATTGTATCAGCATACATTATAACCCGTCCTTCGACATTTCGCGCCGCACGGCCAATCGTTTGAATCAATGAAGTCTCCGACCTTAAGAATCCTTCTTTATCGGCATCCAAGATTGCCACCAATGATACCTCGGGAAGATCCAACCCCTCCCGCAGTAGATTGATCCCCACCAGCACATCGAACTTGCCCAGTCGCAAATCACGTAAAATCGCCACACGTTCCAGAGTATCGATCTCCGAATGTAAATAACGGACTTTAATCGCCATCTGTTGCAGGTAATCGGTTAAGTCTTCAGCCATTTTTTTCGTTAAAGTTGTCACTAGAACCCGTTCGTCACGTTCAGTCCGAATCCGGATCTCCTCAATTAAATCATCCACCTGACCTTTTACCGGTCGAACAATGATTTCCGGATCAACCAGGCCCGTTGGCCGAATTATCTGTTCCACTACTTGCGCTGCTTTTTGGAGCTCATATTCTCCCGGCGTTGCCGAAACATAAATTACATCATTAACCCTTGCTTCAAACTCATTGAATTTCAAGGGACGGTTATCTAAGGCTGATGGTAGCCGAAACCCGTATTTTACTAACGTTTCTTTGCGCGAACGGTCACCGGCGTACATTCCTCCTATTTGCGGAACCGTTACATGTGACTCATCAATAAACATTAAAAAATCCTTCGGAAAATAATCAAATAATGTCGCCGGAGCTTCACCCGGACTCCTGCCGGTCAGATACCTTGAATAATTCTCAATTCCCTGACAAAAACCAACTTCATTCATCATCTCCAAATCAAATCTGGTTCTCTGCTCAAGCCTCTGAGCCTCCAAAAGCATCCCATTTAGCCGCAACTCAGCCAATCGCTCCTCTAACTCCTGCTCGATTTGCTCAATTGCCAGCTTCATCTTCTCCTCAGAAGTAATATAGTGAGTTGCCGGATAGATCATAATTTCTTCCATATTTTGAATGAGTTCGCCTGTAAGTGGGTCAACCTCAACAATCTTCTCCACTTCATCCCCAAACAGCTCTACTCTGATAATATTCTCGCCATAGGCTGGAATGATCTCAATAACATCACCCCGGACCCTAAATGTTCCGCGGGTAAAGCCCAGATCGTTTCTGCTATAATGGATTCCGACTAAACGTCTTAAAATCTGACTTCGTTCCCGAAAATCACCAGATTTAATTGAAAGCGTCAACGCTTCATAATCTTCCGGTGAACCGAGACCATAGATGCAGGATACGCTGGCGACAATAATTACATCTTTCCGTTGTAATAATGATGATGTTGCTGCATGACGCAGCCGGTCAATCTCATCATTGATACTCGAATCTTTCTCAATATACAAATCAGTTTGCGGGACATAGGCTTCCGGCTGATAGTAATCATAATAACTGACAAAATATTCGACGGCGTTTTCCGGGAAAAATTCTTTAAACTCACTATATAACTGTGCCGCCAGGGTTTTGTTATGTGCCAAGACCAAAGTTGGTTTTTGGACCGCTTCAATAACTTTAGCCATGGTAAAAGTCTTCCCTGAACCCGTTACCCCAAGCAAAACCTGATGATGTTTACCGGTTTTAATTCCACTTACCAGTTTATCGATCGCCTGGGGTTGATCGCCACGAGGTTGATAATCCGAATGAAGTTTAAAAACATTTTGCAGCAACTGCCAACACCTCTGTCTCAAAAAACATCCCGAACATATATTCGACATATTGAATAATAATCCTTTTTTGAATTAACCATTGTTTGTTTAAAATATTTTTCCCAGTCCCATAAAAAACCAGCGATTATCTTTTTCTCCTACGCTTGCTCCAAAATAAAACGGTCCAAATAGGGTATGACATGTTTAACATAACCCGCGCTGGATAATATATAGTTTTGAGCATGAAGCTCATCAAAATGATATGTTCCTAACCGAAAAGGTCTTCAGGTTTAATTATTTTACTTTTTTATTAAATCTAATCCATAAAAAAACCCGGTTACCCGGGTTTTTTTAGACTACCATAACTTTTATCTAACCAATTCGGATACTGGGACAATTTCAATTCCTGCTTTAATAAATTCCGGCAGCATCTCTTCAATTGCTTCAGCAGTACCATCGCGGACATGCCCAATCCCAATTGCCGTACCATTCTTCAAAGCAACCTTAATCAACTGGCGTAACGCTTGTTTCTTCGAATTATAATCTGAATAATGATCAATAAAGATCGCCCGTTTCCCAAAAGGAACCGCGTGCTTCCGCGCCAATCTTCCGGCAACCGATTTATTACTGGTGAAACTATCAATGAAAAAGAGTTTTTTCTCCTTCAGCAACTGCATTAGCTGTTCCATTAAATACTCATCCATTGTCCCGGCTGATCCCATATGATTATTGATCCCTTTAATATAAGGAATTCCACTTATATTAAGCTCAAACTGGCGTCGGATTTCATCCGGTGTCCAATCCCGGCGGATCAATCCCGGTCCTGGATCCTCTCTGGTATCCAAGGGTTCTAACGGTTGATGCAGAATAATCTCAAACCCACGTTCAAAAGCAGCTTTAGCATATTCAATTCCATAAGGACTTAATGGTAATATCGCCCAAGTCAGCCGGGTCGGAACCTGTAACATCCGATCAGCCGGTTCACGCACAAAACCAACATCGTCAATGATAATTGCCACTTTAGCTTTTGGCTTAACCGGCAGCGGTATCGAAGGCTGGACCGGTTTGGGGACCGGTTTTGAATCGATCAATGGCGGTAAAACCAGTGGTTTACTATTACTGGCAATTTGACTGCCTTCCTTTGGTATAATAGGTTTAGGAATCTCTGTTTTGGGTTTGGTGTCCGTCTTTTTACTTTTATCTTCTGATACTATTGGTTTACTGTCAACCGGTTTTTCGGCAATAGTATGTAGATCCGGCTGGCTTTTTGGGAATAATCCTCTCCAATCCCACTCATTATTGCTCGTCTCTGTTAAAGGTTGAATGATGAGTAGTTCCGCAATTGGTACCGTAAGCCGTTTTGTTCCCGTTATAACTTGAACATCATTATAGATTTTTAACCATAAGCGATTATCATTATAACCCCAAGCTAATTTTGGGGAATTCATCCCTTGTTTCTGGGCAAGCTTTTTCCATTCTAAGCCCAGAGTTACTAAATCCGCTTCTGACAGTGCAACAGGCAATTCAATTCGTTCTTTGGTGAACGCCCAACTGATCTCATAACTGCCAAATACTTTTTTGGTCCGCAACTTGGTTTCCTGCTCTTTAAACAAGCTTTGGTCCGACTTTTCCCTTAAGACCTGATGCCACAATTTAAAGATATCATTATTGAAATCGATCAGTTGTTCCGGCGATAACCGGATTCTATCAGCCTGATCAGTTGGTGAAACAACCTGAGCAGTTAATCCAGATGCATATCCCAAATTGACCATCAATAAAATGGCTGCAAATCCAAGATAAAAAAAGCAGGCCGCTTTAAAACTTGGCGATAACGGCTGCATTGTTTCACTTCCTTAATAGAAAGATTTAAATCGTGGCTAATCATTCAGCTTCAAGCAGTTTTACGAATCCAGGAATCCAGCTCATTCAAATAGTTATTTTTAAACCGGTTAAATCCTGTTGTTGGAGCAATATGCAGTATTTCCTGGCGTAATGCTTTAATTGCCTCTTTCTCCTGCATCTCCTGCATCATCAAGTATTTCTGCGGATTCCCTTGCTCCATTAACTCATCTAATGCGCCTGGAATTTCAATAGTCCGGTGTGGTTTAATCCCTACCCGGTGAATATTTACTTTTCCAGAGGTTAAGTAACTGGCTATTGTTATTGATACTCCAACTCCACCCGGAAGTTCCTTGATCTGTTGGATTAAATCTTTACCGTAAGTATTGGTACCAATCAACTTCGCCCGGTTTTGGTCTTTTAACGCTCCGGCAACGATCTCTGAAGCGCTGGCACTCCAATGATCGACCAATACTACCATTGGTATTCGGGTAAAATCACCATTATTCTTTGTGTTATAGGTATTTATTGGAATTCCTTTGCGAAACACATGAATAACCGCTGTATTACTCGGTAAAAATTGGCTCACAACTTTGATCGCCGCATCTAACAGTCCGCCCGGATTTGCCCTTAGATCCAAGATCAAAGCTTTACAGGCATGATCATTCACTTCTTGCAACTTTTGTTTTACATCATCAGCAGTCGTTTCTGAAAATTGTTGAATCTTTAGTACTGCATAGTTACCAATTACCGAATCCGATTCGATCTTTAAATTTACAGTTGGAATCACTATATTTTCGCGAACAATTTGAATCGTAAATTGCCGCCGGTTAGCACCTTCACCACGGACAATGGTTAACGACAATTCCGTTCCGGCTGGCCCTCTGATCTTGGCAACTGCTCCCTCGGTGCCCAGTTTTTCTACTGGAATCTCCCCTACTGCTATGATCCGGTCTCCCTGTTGCAGTCCCGCTCTGTGACCAGGAGTATTCTCCACTACTGACGATATTAATAATTCATTTTCTTTAGGTATTAAATAAATCCCGATGCCACCAAACGAACCCTTCGTTTCTTTTTTCAGTTCCGCAAATTCTGTTTTATTTAAAAAACGGGTATAAGGGTCATTAAGCGATTTCAACATTCCTTCAATATTTCCGGCTTTCCAATAAGCATTAAATAACTTTTCCAAACTAGTAGGTTGATAGTATTCTAACTTCACAAAACCCATTACATAAATCGCTGTAAGAAAATCACGATAACGCCCTGTTCCGGAATTACTCTTGAACCACCAAGTAATAACACTTGCGGTAATAAACAGTAAAATAAGCACTAAAATAAAACGTTTCCGGGATTTTTTGGACAAAATCACCGCTCCTTTTATGATCAACTAGACCAAGAGTAACATCCTTAACAAATATCAATTCAATTATAAATAACTCAACGGATTCGTTGGAACACCGTTTTTCCGCACTTCAAAATGTAAATGTGGTCCGGTACTCAATCCTGTACTACCAACCAAGGCGATTCGCTGGCCTTTGGATACTTTTTGCTCTGCACTAACAAGTAAAACATCACAGTGAGCATAAACAGTCGAAATACCGTTTCCGTGATTGATGGAGATCATCTTGCCATAACCACCGTTATTGCCACTGAAAATGATTACTCCGGAGTCAGCAGCAACAATCGGAGTTCCCCGCGGAGCAGCAATATCAATACCCGAATGGTATTTACGCTTTTTAAGAATCGGGTGAACCCGATAACCAAACGGTGACGTGATCCGTCCGGTTGTCGGCCATATCAATTCCCCCGAGCCAACTACTCCCTGATTGCGACTTTGATATTCACGGATTTGACTCTCCATTGACTTCGAAATTCGTTCCAGTTCATCAAGCATCGCTTCCAATTTGCGGCGGTCTTTTTGGATTGATGCTAACTGTTCCTGATGATCCTGCACCCGGTCAAGATACCGGGAATGTTGGATTTTGGTCTGCTCCTGTAAGCGTGAATAAATACGTTTCTCCCGTTCTAATTCTGATTGTTTATCAGCAATCACTGCCTTCTTTTGATTAATTTGTTTGATCCGTTGCTGCAGTTCTTTTAACATATACAAATCTTTATGTACAAAATGCCCGACTAGTTCGAATCTGGTAACAAAATCTCCAAAATTTTTGGCTTGAAACAAAATCTCGAGGTAACTTTGGTACCCATATTTATATATAGCAACAATTCTCTGATTCAGAACTTTTTCTCGTTCAGAAACATTATTTTTTACCTTTCTTAATTCTTCTTCAGCTTTTTGTAATTCTGATTTAATAACTTTGATTCGCTCTTCAGTAGTCCCCATCTGGGAGTTAATCTGATTAAGATTTTTACTGATCTTGTCCAGCTCTTTCTGGGTATTGAGCAGTTTGCCAAGGACCGATTTCTCTTCATTACGTTTCTGTTTGATCTTATTTTTAGTCTGATTGATCTGACTCTGAATATCTTGCTCGGCACTACTCTCAAAAGCTCCGATCGCCATAATCAAGCATAACAATATCCCAAATATCAGTTTCATTCGAAAAGCCATTTTAAAAAACTCACCTCCAAATAAATATCGGTTCTAAATGCGCTTTTCTAAACTTTCAAAAATCTTTTGATTGAGAACAGACTTCCAATTGCGCCAAAGGCTAATCCAACCAATGAAATCAGCCAAAATAAACCGGCATTAATCATCCGCTCACTTAATAAAGGAATAAATGGAGCTAACTGCTTAATATAATGAAAGAGAAGATGATACCCTTTTGAAATTAAAATAATCGTAATTATAGCTCCCCCTGCACCGAGCATAACTCCTTCTAGAATAAAAGGCCACCGAATAAACCAATCGGTCGCTCCGACCAGCTTCATAATCTCGATCTCTTTCCGTCTTGCGAAAAGCGTTAAACGGATGGTATTAACTATAATATACAAAACTACCATCCCAATTATTACGATCAGTCCAATTCCAACCACCCAAATAACCTGGATAATTATTAACATCGATTCTACGAAAGTCTTGCCATACTCAACCTCATTGACCCCTTCAATTGCGTTAATAGCATCAGCTAACTGCTTGACATTTGCTTTATCAGTTAATTTAACATTCACCATGTCCGGCAATGGATTTTCTTCAGCTAAATAGTTTTTTAATCCATTAACCCCTAAAGTTTTCTCTAACCATTTAGCACCTTCATTCTTTGATACAAATTTGACATCCTTAACTCCGTCAAGTGACAAAATCTTATTTTGAATGCCAACTGAATCGGCCTTATCATTTAAGTAAACTCTGATCTCCAGCACGCTCTTTGCCATATTGGCAAAATGATTAGTGTTCGTTGTAACAATATAGAAACACCCTAAGACGATCAGCGCCAGAGTAATTGTAAAAATTGAAGTCAACGACATCAATCCATTACGAATCAGTCCGGTGGTTGCTTCTTTGATGAAATAAAAGAACGTTTTAACCTTCAACTCCGTATACCCCTTTCTGTTCGTCGCGAATCATCTTTCCGGCATCTAAGGCAATCACCCGTTTGCGCATCCGATCAACAATCCCCTTGTTATGAGTCGACATAATGATTGTCGTCCCCCGTTTATTAATCTCCAACAATAAATCCATCAATCCCCATGAAGTCTCCGGATCTAAATTACCGGTAGGTTCATCAGCCAGTAACAAATGAGGACGGTTAACGATTGAACGTGCCAATGAGACACGTTGCTGTTCTCCACCTGATAACTCCGAAGGGAAAATATGCGCTTTATCCTTTAATCCAACCAACTCCAACACTGCCGGGACCTGACGGGATATTTCACGTTGGGAGGCTTCGATCACCTCTAACGCAAACGAAACATTCTCAAAGACGGTCTTATTGGGTAACAATTTGAAATCCTGAAAAATAAAACCAATATTACGCCTGAAGTATGGAACTTCTCCTAATTTCATCTTATTTAAGTTTTTATTGGCTACATAAATCATCCCGGAAGTGGGCAGTTCCCGCCGGATAATTAACTTCATAAAAGTTGTTTTCCCTGCTCCACTGGGTCCAACCAAAAAAACAAACTCGCCCTTCTCAATATTTATATTAATATCACTAAGTGCGACAACACCATTATTATATACTTTTGATACTCCCTGAAATTGTATCAACTTAAGTCACCTCAAAGTTAGTATCCCGATAAAGCTTATTTTTTCAATATTTTCGACATCAGAAACCATTATCCTTCCTGTTTTTGTATTCCATAAAATTGCGACCTAACCAAAAATTTCAGAAAACCAAATTATTTGTCTATCTTTATTAGAACGCAAAGCCATGTTTAAAAGTTGCATTAGTGTTTTTTTAAAATCTGATTTTTGAATCTAAGGGTAATTAAGAGAATTTAAGAGAATATAAGAGAATTTAATTCTTGACTTTTAGCAGTTTTATCCTATAATTAATTATATCCTATATTCAAACTAACAATTAACGGGGATAGACATGAGCGAGCAACAATCCATCGAAAATAAAGAAGTATTAACACTTGAGGAAGCCAGTCAATTATTTCAGGTTAGTACCAAAACTTTTTTAAAATTACTACGGGAAGAAAACATTCCGGCACGTAAAGTAGGCCGGGAGTGGCGGTTTTCAAAATCCGCCCTGTTACAATGGATGTCCGAAGGTAATTCCCGCGATTACTCTTTGATTGAGGATCAAAACCAAGCTTATTTTGAACAAGTAGCTCCGGTTTATGATGAATTACGCAAAGGTTGTTATGGTAACGCCTTAAGGGAAATGTTGATTGCCAAATTCACCCCCAAACCCGGTTTTGAAGTCGCCGATATCGGTACCGGTACCGGTTATTTGGCTCATACTCTTGCTCAGTATGCTAAGAAAGTCTGGGCGCTTGACTCCTCGCCGGCGATGCTGGAGGTAGCCAGGAAAGACTTTTTAAGTCACAATCTCAATAATGTAATCCTGATAGAAGGCGATGCCCATGATCTCCCGCTTAATGACAATTCTCAAGATCTGGTCTATGCCAATCTGTTACTCCATCATATTCTAGAACCTTCACTGGCCATCAAAGAGATGTTTCGGGTAGTTAAGCCCGACGGCAAAGCAATCATCACTGATATCGATCTTCATAACTATAAATGGCTCAAAGAAGAGAAATCCGACCTTTGGCTCGGTTTTGAACGCGCCGAGATTAAAGGATGGCTCCAGGAAGCCGGTTTTACAGCGATTGAAGTCACCGATCTGGGTTGCAATTGCCGTACATCAAGTAAATCCGGCACCCTGGTTGAAATACCAATGTTTTTAGCGGTTGGGACCAAACCACCAACCATAAAAAGGAATAAAAATAATTACAATAAAGAGGTGAACCACTAATGGGTATGACAATTACCGAAAAGATACTGGCAGCCCATGCCGGTAAAGAATCTGTTGTTCCAGGTGAACTGATCAACGCTAAAGTTGATATGGTCCTTGGCAATGACATTACAGCGCCGGTCGCCATCAAAGAATTTGAAAAGATTGGTGTCGATAAAGTTTTTGATCAGGAAAAGATTGCTTTAGTTCCGGATCACTTCACTCCCAACAAAGATATCAAATCCGCTGAACAAGTTAAAACTGTCCGCGAATTTGCACGTAAGTTCGGTATCGTCAACTATTTTGAAGTCGGAGAGATGGGAGTCGAACACTGCCTGCTTCCCGAAAAAGGATTGGTAATCCCCGGTGACTTAGTAATCGGTGCCGACTCTCATACTTGTACCTATGGCGCACTTGGAGCGTTCTCTACCGGAGTAGGCAGTACCGATATGGCAGCAGGTATGGCTCTGGGAGAAGCCTGGTTTAAAGTGCCGGAAAGCATCAAATTTATTTATTATGGTAAACTGCCTCGTTGGGTCGGAGGTAAGGACATTATTCTCTATACCATCGGTAAAATCGGGGTAGACGGCGCTTTATACAAAGCGATGGAATTCACCGGTGAAACCATCAGCGAACTCTCAATGGATGGCCGTTTTACAATGGCCAATATGGCAATTGAAGCCGGTGCTAAAAACGGTATCTTTGCCGTTGACCAAAAGACCATCGCCTATGTAAAACCGCGGACCAACCGCAAATTTACCGTTTACGAAAGTGATGCTGATGCTAAATACTCTGAAGTATATGAATGGGATCTCTCGGACCTTGAACCACAAATCGCCTTCCCACATCTACCCGAGAATACCAAACCTCTTTCCCAATGTGGTAATGTCACGATCGATCAGGCAGTGATCGGTTCCTGTACTAATGGCCGAATTGAAGATCTACGGGTAGCAGCTGCCGTATTAAAAGGCAAACGGGTCAACCCCAATGTCCGTCTCTTAATTATCCCAGGAACGCAGGCAGTATGGCGCCAAGCAATGCACGAAGGCCTATTTGATATCTTCATGGATGCCGGTGCCGCAATCTCGACTCCTACTTGTGGTCCTTGCCTTGGCGGTCATATGGGAATCTTAGCCAAAGGCGAACGGGCGATTGCCACCACCAACCGTAATTTCGTTGGCCGGATGGGTCATCCCGAAAGCGAAGTCTATTTGGCAGGACCTGCAATTGCTGCTGCATCTGCTATCGCTGGAAAAATCGCTGGACCTGAGGAGGTTGGAGTAAAATGAGTATTTTAAAAGGAAAAACTTGGCGTTTTGGCAACGATGTTGACACCGATTTGATCATTCCGGCACGTTATTTAAATACAAGTGACCCTAAAGAACTGGCCGCTCATTGTATGGAAGATGCCGATCCTACATTTGCATCAAAAGTAAAGCCCGGCGAGATTATTGTTGCCGGTAAGAATTTTGGTTGCGGCAGTTCCCGTGAACATGCCCCTATCGCCATTAAGGCTGCTGGTGTTTCTTGCGTAATTGCAGCTTCCTTTGCACGAATTTTCTATCGCAACTCAATCAACATCGGATTACCAATCTTGGAATCTCCGGAAGCAAGCAAAGCAATTGCAGAAGGCCATGAGGTTGAAGTCGATTTAAATACCGGCATCATCACCAATTTAACAACCAATGAAAAATATCAGGCTGCTGCATTTCCTTCATTTATGCAACAACTGATCAATGCCGGCGGACTGATCGAATATGTTAAAACCAAGCTGAAAGCTTAATAATGATAATTTATTTGGTATGAAGGGAGACCTCATTATGTACAAAATTGCTGTTTTAGCAGGCGATGGAATTGGACGGGAAATCGTCCCGGAGGCAATATCCGTCTTGAAAGTAATCGCTCAAAAATATAACCATCAATTTGAATTTACTGACGCTTTAATCAGTGAAGATGCCTACGAAAAGTATGGTCATCCATTACCAGCTGAGACTTTAAAAATCTGCAAAGAGTCACAGGCTGTGTTATTAGGTGCAGTAGGCAGCCCAAAGATGGATACATTGCCACCCGAACTCCGTCCCGAGCGGGCTGCGTTACTTCCGTTACGTAAAGAACTTGGTTTATATTCCAATTTGCGCCCTATCACAGTTTATAATGAACTGATCGAGGCCTCAACCTTAAAACCAGAAGTAATCAAAGAGGTCAATATTTTATTCTTTCGTGAATTAACCGGCGGTCTCTACTTTGGCCCTAAGAAACGGCAAACGCTGGATGATGGCACCGAAGAAGCAATTGACACTTTAGTCTATAATACCAAAGAGATCGAACGCATTGTCCGGTTAGCATTTGAAGCCGCCCGGAAACGTCGGAAAAAAGTAACTTCGGTTGATAAAGCCAATGTTCTCGAGAGTTCCCGGCTGTGGCGCGAGGTCGTCATTAAGGTCAGCCAAGACTATCCCGATGTCGAATTGAATCATATGTACGTTGATAACTGCGCC
>ERZ795046.376-NODE-376-length-56146-cov-5.281239_pt1 | contig 56146 bp, 39 predicted proteins | sample MGYA00375130_ERZ795046 | MGnify/ENA primary metagenome ERZ795046 (study PRJEB30175, sample SAMN05720202) | activated sludge metagenome | isolation source: anaerobic digester from wastewater treatment plant | place: Japan | collected 2015-05-15 ... | reverse complement strand
TCTCGGTAAAATAGGTAGTCGCCAGATTTATATCAGAGCCTTGTGCATGCAGCATGAGGCTCTGTTTGCGTGTGTGCTAAAATAAATAAAGTACCGATACAAATATAGGAATGATGAAAAATATCACCAAATAAAGTTTATAAGTTTATATAAGGAAAGAGGTAAATAACATATGAAAAGGATAGTTACAAGTATTGTTATTGCTTTAGCAGTTGTGTTTTGCCTGACATTGCCTACGTTGGCCGGAAGTTCAATAAATATGGTTGTAAACGGAAAGAAAATAACTTCAAATGATGCACCTCCGTTTATAGATGAAAACGGTAGAACTCAGGTACCTGTGAGGTTTGTAAGTGAGGCTTTAGGTGCGAAAGTAGATTGGGAAACGTCAACCAGAACTGTAACTGTGACATATAAGTCAAATATAATCAAATTTGTTATTGGAGTAAAAGAATATGTATCATCAACAGGAAAAAATAAAATGGATACAAGTCCGGTGATTAGAAATGGAAGAACTTTTGTACCGATAAGGTATGTTGGAGAGGCTCTTGGGGCTAAAGTTGATTGGAATAGTGAAACGAGTACTGTAACAATAAGAGAAAAAGAGCTTCCGAAAAGAGTTGTAATATTTGCTGGAAAAAGAACAATAAATGTTGATAATGATGTCTATATAGTAGGCAAAGATAACCCTGCCGAATTGCCTGAACTTATTAAGAATTATTTATTGATTCCTATAAAAAACATTGCTGATATATTTAATGGTACATATAGTTATGATTCCAAGACTAACATAGCTAAATTAAGTATTGACAACACATTGTTTGAGTTTAAAGTATATGAAGCGGGTGCTAAGGTGAATGGGAAGGAAGTGAAACTTCCTGCTGAAACAAGGATTGATAATCAAGTTGTAAAGGTTCCTGCCATTGCGTTCGTGGGTAATCTTGAAAGGTATGATGTAATACAATTTAAGAATAATTCTATACTGTTCAGGGAAAAGGGAAAAACAGATTTATATGATAGTGAAGGAAAACTAATTAGCACTTTTGATAAAGAATATATAGATAAATCTTGGGAAGAAAGGCTTAATAGTTTTGACAAAGATCTCGTGAAATTGGTAAATGATAAGGTAACGAAGATTATTGCAGAAATAACTGAACCGGGAATGACGGATTATGAAAAGGTCTTAGCTGTAAATAGGTATTTGATAGACAATGTGGAATATGACAATACACTTAAGTCTAATGTATTTGATGCCTTTGTGACGGGCAAATCGGTATGTGAAGGATTTGCTCATGCAGCAGGATTAATTTTGAGCAGAATGGGAATTGAGAATAAATATGTTGTAGGGTATGCAGGTGTCAATGGTTATGGAGATATTGATGAATATGAGATATATAATTATAGCAGTAATGCACATGCTTGGAATATGGTAAAGCTAGATGGAAAGTATTACCACTTGGATACAACCTTCAATGCTGCAAGCCTTAATGGTGAGAAATCAAACCATAATGCCTACAGTTATTTTTTGTTGTCGGACGAGCAAATAATGTCTGATCATATTTGGAGAAAGAGCTTATATCCTAAATGCAGCAGCTTTGAGTATAGCAAAGAACTTTTGGAAAATCTTAAAAATAAAGGATATACAATATTCTCAGGGAAAGTAAGGCTTAAAGACAACAGCACTGCAAAAGAGGATGTTCATGTTTTAATGGGGATGTATTCAAAACCAAGTGGTAGGTTGAGTTCAAGCAAAATTATTATACTTGATAAAGATAAAAGTGAAACGACATTTACTTTTGTACCGGAAAGGGACTTTAATGAAAACAATTTTTATATTGGATTTCAGTCTCCGTCATCAGATGTTTATCAAACAAAGGAGCCTTTTACGGTAACTACGAACACTTCAGATGGATTTTATTACGAGGCTGTTATCAATAATACTGATTTGGCAGAGGTAAAAGGTAAAATACTATTGCCGGAACCTGCAAAAATAGATCAAAGTATATTTATAAAGGTATCTACAATGGTTCCTAGTGGTACAGGGTATTCAGTTCATGCTGCATTAGGCAGCAGAATAGAAATCAGAAAGGGAAAATTGGAGGAAGCTTTTCAATTTAAGGTTCCCATACCTCAAAGTGATTTTTGGTATGATGTGGAGGTAATTTCCGGCAATTATTCTTACTATGTAAATGAAACAGGTGAATTGTCATTAGAAAGCAATGTTATAAATAACAAAAATTTTCCTATTAATAATTTAAATATTAAATTAACAAAGGATATGTTAGAACAGCCTGAAGCGGAAACGGATGCCGGTGTTGATCTGAATTCTTACCAGTTGGAGGAGTTAAAGGAAAAGATTAAAGAGTGTCATATTGGAAATAAGGCAAAACTTCTTAAAATTAAAAAACCTGAAGATTCCAAAAGTATAGAACAGTCTGTGCCTGTTGAAATAGACTCAAACGGTACTCTTTATTATTCCGATAGATTATCTTCAGGTGTTCAGGTGTGGCGTTCTTATAGTGTTGGGTACAATAAGAAAAGTATACGTTATTCCATAAGCCTTAATGATATAAAGATAACTGAAGAAAACTACATGAATTTGTTTAATACATTAAACGTTTATATGAAAGATTTGATTGGGGCTAAGGAATTAAGCATTCCTTATGTATATGTTGAAAATGAGGGCAAAAAGAGTATAAGCTTAATGGATTCCAAGGAACTCTATATAAAGATTATCAAGGGTTATGCTCAGATTATTTCCGATTATAATCAGGGTGATTTGAAGTATGAATTGAATATGTCCGGATATGCAAGTGATGAGACATGTCATATGAGTATTTATGTAAATATTCCAATATCATAAAAAATTTCCAATAAAAAAGCTGACATAATGTACTATAATATGGTATAATGTGAATTAATTTGATATAATTGAACGGCATAATTTTAATTTACATAGGGATAAAATATTTGCTTAATATAAATAAGGGGGGACAAAATGCCGTTAAAAGAGATTATGGCTATTGATTTTACGAACAGAGTAAAAAATAAGCTTTATAAAAATATTATTTTAAACTTATTCAAATCTTCAAGTAAAATTGTATTGCTTTACATTATTCTAAGTTTATTATGGATTCTATTCTCTGATTCTTTATTAAAATCTTTAAAAATAAGTAATGCCCTAATGGCATATTTATCTATGGTTAAAGGCTGGATCTTTGTCGCTGTGACAGGGGGGATGCTATATATACTAATTGATCGCAGTATGAAGAAATTAAAATTTTCTGAGGAACAGTTAAGAAAGAAAGATGAAATGTACAGGCTGATTATTAATGGTACTACTGACGGCCTTTGGGAGTGTAATATGGAAAAAAATACATTCTGCATTTCGCCAAATCTTCAGGAGAAAATCAACATTAAATTAGACAATTTTTCAGGCCCTTTGGACATTTGGAAGAAAATTGTTCACCCGGATGATATAAATGTATTGCTAAATAGCATGGAGGATTATATAAACAGAAAAATAGGAAAGTTTTCATGTGAATGCCGGATTAAAAACAAAGAAGGTGGGTATTTCTGGATTCAACTTAAAGGGCAGGGGATCTGGAATAACCAAGGCGAGATACTTAGCATTATAGGAACGCATACTGATATAACAGAAAAAAAGTCGGTTGAAGAGAAGCTTAAGGTAGCAAATGATGAAAATCTTAGATTGTTAAAAGAAATAATAGAGTATGATAAGCTCAAAACAGAGTTTTTTACAAATATATCTCATGAATTTAGAACCCCTTTAAATGTTATATTAGGTTCTGTGCAATTAATCGAGTCCTATAGGGATAAAAATCCTGATGAGATAAAAAACAAACTGTATAAAAATATAGCGTCAATCAGGCAAAATTGCTATAGACTCTTGAAGATAATAAATAACTTGATTGACATAACAAAAATCGATTCGGGATTTCTAAAGTTAAATTTGCAATACTGCAACATAGTTGATGTTGTAGAAAGGGTTACACTATCTGTTGCTGAGTTTATTGAAAGTAAATCCTTGAGCCTAATATTTGATACCGATACTGAAGAAAAATATATGGTATGTGATGTAAATGTAATTGAAAGGGTAATGCTTAACTTACTTTCAAATGCGACTAAATTTAACAAACCTGGAGGAAGCATATTTGTCAACCTCAGCGATAAAGAAGATCACATATTGATATCAATTAAGGACACAGGAATTGGGATACCTAAGGATAAAAAAAGTGAAATATTCGAAAGATTCAGACAGATAAATACATCTCTGACGAAGGAAAGTGAAGGGAGCGGTATCGGATTATCAATAGTCAAATCCCTTATAAACATGCACGGAGGAGAAATAAGTGTGGAAAGTGAGTTAGGAGAATATACTGAGTTCATTATAAAGCTTCCTGTTAATGAAAAAGAATCTTGTGTACAGGAGGTTGATGAAGACAATAGGTCAAGGAAATACTTGTATATGGCTAGTGTAGAGTTTTCCGACATATATTCATAAAATACGATGTATTTTAATTATAATAAGTGGAAATACATCAAGAGTTGAAAATATATATTTAAACATTGAAATCTTTTTGTAGTTTTGCTGCAGAAAGATTTTGTTGTCTGTTTTTTCTATTATTTGGTTGACAATTTCGCTAATTAATTATATACTGTACATTCCTATGATAGTCTTGTTAACAAGCATAATACAGCCGTTTGCCTTTTTGGGAAAATCGAAAATTTCAACCATTACTACATTTTTATGTGGTATTTTATTTCCGTATTTCATTGCAGATGTAGCAATTGTATTAAATGAAAAACTTTTTATTAATAGTACTGATATAAGAGCGGCATGGATATTTGTGTTTTTATTATATATTGTGGTGATTTGTGGATAATTCCTTTTAGAAAGCTTTCTTTGTATAAACTTAAGAAACTTGAGTTCTAAAGCAAACAAAGACTATAATTTGTTGAAAACTACAAAAGCATGTATAAAAACATTAAAGGAAAAAGAGAAGACAATAAAATAAAAAAAGCTGGCGGTAGTTGAGGTATGTATTGTTTATACCTAAAAATTAAATCTTAATCATTAATGTACTACCTGAGATTTAAAGCATCATGGTTACAAAGAGTAATTTTTAGAGAGTTTTTACTACCGCCTAAGTGTTGTCAATTAACCTACATTGTATATAGTACACCTGCGGAAGCATTTATAAATTACAAAAAAGTTAAAAATTATTACAAAGCGGTAACCTTTTTGATTATCCGATATCATTCATCATTTTCAGAAAGCTCATCTATTATATTAAGAAGCTCATTACAGATAAAGCAAAGGTTTGCTAAAAATGTATTAAAAATAGAAGTGGTGTTATACAAAATCACTATAAATGTTTTTTGCATAACACCACTTTTTATATTTATACTGACTTTTTATATATTTATATATATATTTTTGTTCTAATAATAAAAATACATTCCGTCCATTTTCTTGTATAATGTTATCTTCTTACTCTTAAATGGTACATCACAGAAATACAAGCATTTGCTTATATTATTGACACCTTCATAAGCCATTTTTGCTGCAGTTACACATTCCTGAGTAGGAGTTAATGTGTTGAATCCTGATTTGTATGCAGGTGGCAATTGACCTTTTTGAAAGATAACATCCTTTACTGTGTTGGGGAATGCAGGACTTTTTACTCTGTTTAAAACTACATTTGCAATAGCCACTTTTGTATCGAGTGACAGGCCTTTTCCTTCAACATGAATTATTCTTGCAAGCCAGAGTAAGTCTTCATCTGTATATGATCTGTTATAAACAGAAGAATCAGGGACGGTTAGTTTATCATTATTAATTGACAGTGTATAAAATTTAGGATCCCAATCAACCTTGCATCCAAGTGTCTCAGATATAAACCTCAGGGGAACCATTGTACGGTTGTTGTTTATTTCAACGGATGAATCAATGGTGAATGTTTCGCCGTTAATAAGTATTTCATTTTTTCCTACAAACAATTCTATGAGACTCTGTTCTGTGACAACTAATGCTTTTCTTTCTTCCTTAACCCAACATACATCTGCTCCTAAAGCTTCACTGATAAACCGCAGAGATACATATGTACGGTTGTTTTTAATGTAAGGCGGTGCATCGGTTTTGACATATTTGCCATTGATTTTGAGACTGATAAATGTTTGATGTTCCAAAGCATTAACAGAAAGATTGAAACTTGAGCACAATAAAATCAAAACTAATAAAAACATCAATGGCCTTCCATAATTAATTTTTCTCATACTCATCTCCTCGTAAAGATATTTTGCATTCGTTCTGAGATTATTTTTTGATCAAAATTAATATAAATTAATGATATTTATATAAATATATTATGTATTAATGCTACTTATAAATATAAAATGTAAAATGAAAAATATAAAATAAATGCAATTTCGGCATTATAATATCATAACATAAGGAAGCAGACAAGAGATGGCTTATATATTGCGAATAAATCTAATGCCGAAAAATACGTAAAATCATTATGTGCCAATGCTTTCACGTAAAGTATGGCAAAATTGATTTGAAAAATGTCAAAATAATTACTTGGAATAAAAAAGTGATTTTACAGCTAATTTCTATTTCTGTAAAATCACTTTTATGTTGCTATATTAAGTATTCTTTAATAAATTTTATTTATTTTTCAAAGCTAAGCTCACATAAATTGATTTCCTTAGAAGCATTAGCCTTATGCAAAGGATAGAGCTGGTATTTTCTCTTGCCGTTTTCCATGTCGTTGTCGGATATGGATAAATTCCACGGGATTGTAGCACCGGCAAGGTCATCCACAGGTAATTCAATGGCAACTTCCAGAATGGTGCCTTCTTTATTCCATGCTGCTTTTGCATTACCTTTATAGCTGCCGGCATCAATATCTTTGCCTACAATAGTCCGGAGTATGTTTACTGTATCTTCGGTCTTTATTGATATCTCTACATTGTCGTTTTCAGCAGGATCCCCATTATTTGTAACTGTTATATCATCGATTCTTGTTATATAAAGGAATACGGTGTTTTCATAAAATATAGCCTTCCATTCAGCATAACAGTCATTATTGTTCTTTGGAGAAGATTGATCCTTAGGATCTAAATGGTTATATGCCAGCTTGTATTTAACGGCAAAGTCCCACACACCCGGATCCTCAATACCATCTATGGTTGGAGCTTTTAATGCTTTTTGAGCTATAAATGGAGGAATAGTGTACGCTTTAGCGACAGGTTTCTGAGATTCGCCGACAAAATATAATGAAGCAAGATCTTTACCCTGCCAGCTAGTGTTTGAACCGCTCACAGGATAAAGTTGGCATGCTCTTGCACCTGTAAAATCATCACTATCTGTAAGTGCTGTGTTCCATCCTATTGTAATCCCGGCCAAGTCCTTCTCAGAAGGCATTTCAATGGAAAATTCGAGTATTTTACCATCCTTGCTCCATACTGCCTTCCTTTCACCTGGAGCGGGGTTGAAGGACCAATCCTCTCCAATAAGACTTCTAAATTGATTGACTTCTCCATTATGCTCTAAAAATAATTCAACACAATCATTCTCATATTCTGCTGCAGCCTCTGAAACAGTTTTATCATCATTTCGTTCAATTATTCCATAAAACTTGTTTTTATGATAAACAATTCTCCAGGTGCCGCTGATATTATTCAAGTCTTCAGGTGGACGCTGATCGCTTTCATTTAACTGATTATAGACAAAAGGATAAACCACTGCATCCTTCCATTCTGACGGATCATACTTACCGTCTATGACAGGAGGCTTGGAAACCGGATTGGCTTCAAATGGAGAAACTACAATCCTATTCTTCAAAGCTTCTTTCTTAAGCTTTTCATAGTCTATTTTTACAGGGCCTTGCTTTAAAGCATTCACTAAGGCGGTGTACGCGGGCTTTGGTTTGTATTCCTTGTCAAAAATATGGGCAGCACCTGACTCAGGATATGTATCGGGTACCCATGAGTACTTGTCTGTAAGCCCCCACATTGTGAATACATTTACCTTATCAAAGCTTAATGCTATGTTCATCAACTGGGAGTACGCTTCTGCCTGATTTTTAAGCTGTGTTTCATCTGCATACCCGTATATGCGGAAGTCTACCTCTGTAAAATCCACTTCAAGACCAAGATCAACAAACCTTTTTACATTTTCATAAATGCTTCCCATGTCGGGAGGGGTTTGCATATCGAAATGGCATTGGAAGCCAATTCCGTGGATAGGAACTTTTTTATCAAGGAGCTCTTTTACATATTTGTAATAATAATCTGACTTAACGCCTTTTTCTTCTATGAAAAAGTCATTCAAATAAAGCTTGGCATTCGGGTCTGCTTCGTGAGCCCACTGAAATGCCTTCTCTATATATTCAGGTCCGATTTTCTCAAGCCATAACGTATTCCTTAATGTGTATACGTCAATTATTTCGTTTACAACATCCCATGCATAGACCTTTCCTTTATAGTGGCCTACAACAGTTTTAATATGGTCTTCAAGAATTTTTAAAAGTTCTTCCTTTGAGAAGTTTCCATCGGTGAGCCAGGAAGGGTTTTCAATATGCCACACAAGAGTATGGCCTCTAACCTTCATGTTGTTTGCTAATGCAAAGTCAACGATTTTATCTGCCCCTTTAAAGTCATAGACATCCTTTTTAGGATGTATGAATCCCCATTTCATCCTGTTTTCGGGTGTTATAAAGTTAAAGTTTTCTTTAAGGGCGTTTGCATACTGAGGCTCATCAAGGTAATTTGGCTCTATTGCGGCACCGACAAGCAAACCGCGTTGCTCTGCAAGCTGCCTTAAATTATCTGTTGTGTCGATGGGGTTCTGGCTGCTGTTTGATGGGCTTGGTGATGCCTTGTCATTAGGCGTTTTGTTACTGCTGTTGCATCCTGTCAGTAAAAAGGATGCACAAAGAAGCAGTGAAAGTGTAATGTGTAACAGTTTTTTCAAAATAATTCCTCCCCTAATAATATTTAATTAAAATATGGCATTATTATTTAATATATATATAAATAATAATATATCTAAATAAAAATGGCTCACATTCGCCTATTTAAAGGATATGCAAGCCATAAGGAATTTATCTTAAAACTTATCAATTGTCTTTTTCAAATAGGTTTTAAAATCATCTTTTATATCATCCCTGGATAATGCATATTCAACAGTAGCTTCTAGAAAACCCAGCCTGTTTCCTACATCATATCTTTTTCCAATAAAGTCATATGCATATATTGCCTCATTGCTAATAAGACTCTTAAGTGCATCTGTCAATTGAATTTCTCCACCTTTACCCGGTGTGGCACTTTCTAGATATTCGAAAATGTGGGGAGATATAATGTATCTTCCGAGGATAGCTATGTTGGAAGGTGCATTGTCAATATCAGGCTTTTCTACCAGATCCTTTACCTTATAAACCCTGTCGTCAACCTGTTTACCGCTGACTATTCCGTACTTGGGGATGTCTTCCTCAGGAACATGCTGAACTCCTAAGACAGTAGTTTTGTATTCGTTATATATTTGAATCATCTGTTTTAAGCATGGAACTTCAGAGTTGACAATATCATCGCCCAGTAAAACTGCAAAGGGTTCATTTCCAATAAAGGATTTTGCACAATAAATGGCATGACCTAAACCTTTTGGCTCTTTTTGCCTTATGTAATGAATATCAACCAAATTGGATATGTCCTGTACTAGAGATAGTAGATCTTGCTTTCCTTTTTTCCTTAGCTCCTCCTCAAGCTCGTATGATTTGTCAAAATGGTCTTCAATGGCACGTTTGTTTCTTCCGGTGACGATAATAATATCCTCTATACCTGATTCGATAGCTTCTTCAACAATAAATTGTATTGTTGGTTTATCTACTATAGGCAACATTTCTTTAGGTTGTGCTTTTGTTGCAGGCAAAAACCTTGTACCTAATCCTGCTGCCGGAATTATGGCTTTACGTACTTTCAAAATCAACACCTCTTTCGTTGTGAAGATATATTTAAAATGCTTGTACTATTTTAAATATACCAAATTTTATAATATTCGGCAAATTAAAATAATTACATAGCGGGTATGGAAAATTGCATACTAACGGTTACACATTTTTGCTCTTTTTGTAATTGTAAAAAGCAAGAGAAAACCACGCTACAGCCAATACAAAAGAAGCAATTGATTTAAATAAATCGGATCTGGCATTTGACGCCATTAAGAATTTAAGATAAACACAGCCTCCTGTTAAAAAAAGACAACCTAAAATTATATTCATTTTATAATCAAATTTTCTATCCGGTACCCTAGGCATCATTAACCTCGTAAAAAAATATTCTATAATTTAATTTTACATTAATATGGAGGATTATTCAATGAATTTTATTTCGGAAAGAAACTTATAATTGATAATATATCAATGTCAATGAACTATGGAGAAGTATTTGGTCTTTTAGGTCCAAACGGTGCAGGAAAAACAACAATCATGCGAATGATTGCAGGGCTTGTGGGTGTTTTGGCTTTTATAAGTTGGAAGAAACAGTAATTCCATTTATGATGTAGTATTTGTAAATGGCAATATTATTGAAAGAAACATGTTAAACCATGCTATAGCTGTAGCATTTTTCAAACTATTTTCCATTTCAATAATCAGTGCACTGGCATTTCTTATAGCAACAATTATAAGGACTACAGGTCTGGCGATTATTGCTAGCATAGTAATATATTTTGCAGGATTTGTGGGCGATTTTATACTCAATAAATATCCTGCATATAAGTTCTTTATAACTCCAAACATGGACTTATATAGTTATTTGCCGGGAGAATCCTTACCATATGAGGGGGCTACATTCACATTTTCTCTTTTAATTTGTGTTGTTTATCTCATAGTATTTTTAGCAAGCGGCTTGATTATTTTTCAAAAAAGGGATGTTTATTAAGCTAGTTTGTTTTATTAAAATTCATTGCAATAATGAGAACATCACTCATATTGATAGCTCCATCCCTATTGAGGTCTATGCTTTGAGAATATTTTAAGTCGCCCGATATGCTGTTGAAACTTTTTGCCAGTACGATAATATCCGACATATTAATTGCATTGTCCCCGTTTAAATCACCGGCTATAAGCTTAATGGGGGAAGCTTGAGTAGATAATTGTACATTGGAATTTACTGTGATGTTCTTAATCTCTTGAGAAAGATAGCCTTCCTTGCTTATTTTTATTGAATATCCGGACGAGCTTTTTGGAATATCCTTAACTATAAAATATCCGTTTTGATCTGTAGTTGACGAATGCCCTGTTTCTAAGACCTGAACCTTGAAGCCGGAAACTAGTACTGGCTTTGAGCTCTCACTATAAGAGAAATCAGGGGACACAAAGCCCGTAATACTGTATGTATTGGGTGTAGGTGTAGGAGTAGGAGTTGGAGTTGCAATAGGCTTTCCTGCAATTATGCCTTCCAACTCAGCTTGGGTAACACTCACAACGCTTCCGTGCCTTACGCCTGCAGGAACGCTTATATTTGTTACCTTAGTCCAATTAGTTGCACCTAAATCATTGGTTTTCCAACATTCAAACTTGCCGTTTTGATTGAATAAATCGGCATACATATACCATGTATTTGAGTTGTTATCTTTAAATACAAAAGGACCCTCAGTGCCAGCGGAAGTTATGAAATTTGGGGTGAATACATTGAAACTATTGGGATTTAATGTTGTGGATTTAGCTCCCTTGATAGACTTTCCGCTTGAACGCTCATCCTTGAAAAACAAATATGCTGTACCGTTGTGCTGGATTATGGTGGAATCTATAACATCATATCCGGGATCAAAAAATACCTGGGGTTCGGTTATTGTATTAAAATCTGTAGTATAGTTTACATATGTACGGTTGTAATCGGTATTTCCCGACCATATGATTCCGTAGCGGTTTTTATCATAGTCATAGAACACTTCAGGTGCCCATGCGTGCATGTTTGTTGAGTGCACTTTGAGCAACCGCTCGTTTTTAAAAGTAATCAGGTCGTCGGAATCCCAAATATGGATGTACTGGCTGTGATCGGACCAGTTAGTTCCAAGCATGTCTGTAGCCACTATAACAAATGTTCCGTCCTGCTTCCTGCGAATATATGGATCACGGATGCCTTTTGTCCCCAATTTTGCATATAGGACAGGCTTACCGTCGTTGATGTTCTTCCAGTTTAAACCGTCTGTGCTGTAGCAGAGATTGAGGCCGTATTCACCGGTTGCCTGTTTAAAGTATGCCATGATATAGCCGGAATAGGTTGCTGCAGATACCGACTGACCATGATACAGGAAAACTCCCGATGTGCAAATCAACATAATAAGTATGATGGATATGACCTTGGAAAACTTATACATTTTATTAAACCTCCTCAATGAACCGTTAAATGATTACTCTGCCATGATGCGGTATGTACTCTTAATTCTGGTATATATTTACATGATGAAGCTTTCAAGGTAATAAATTTTGAAGTTTACGAAAAAAGTTTACAAAAATACCCCAAAGCAAAGACTATTTTCGCATAATATATTACAATTATATTGATTATGTATTTATTTGTTGTTTTTGAGGGGGTAGATAAAAATATGAAAAAAATTATGAGAAAAGTTTTAAGCATGGGATTGATTTTTATTATAATATTTTCATGTATTGCAGTAATTCAGTTAGGTTCATTTAATGCTAATGCGGCTGATGCAAAAACAACTGTTTATATTTGCGGTGACTCCACAGTCCAGACCTATTCCGCAAGATATGCACCCCAAGCAGGCTGGGGCCAATTTATTGGAGAATATTTTACATCGGATGTCTTGTTTGTAAATAAAGCCATAGCCGGGAGAAGTTCCAAAAGCTTTATAGCAGAAGGCCGTCTTGATGAAATTATCAATATGATAAAGCCTAATGATTATTTGTTTGTTCAGTTTGGGCATAATGACGCCACAATAACCAATCCTGATCGTTATGCAGAAGCAGGTACCACTTATAAGGAATGTCTGAGACAGTATATTGACAGGGCCAGGCAGAAAGGTGCCATACCGGTTTTGATTACACCTGTCGCAAGGTTGAATTATGTAAATGGTACTTTTAAAAACGATTTTCCTGCATATTGTACGGCAATGAAAGAAGTGGCAAATGAGAAAAACGTCCCCTGTATCGATTTAATGAACAAGTCTTTAAGCTATTACGCTTCAATAGGATATGACAAAGTTTATCCCCTTTATCTGGTTTCTTCAAACGGAACCGATTATACACATTTTACAGAAGCAGGTGCAAAACAGATAGCAAGATTAGTGGCAGAGGGTGTAAAGGAGTTGGGCCTCGGCATTTCCAAATATCTTGTGGGGGCAGCAGTAACGCCAACAAGCACACCTACGCAAAAGCCTACATATACACCGACAGCTGTTCCTACAAATACGCCTACTGCAACAAAAATTCCAACCAATATACCGATAATTCCTGAGGATTTAAACGGTGATAATGTAGTTAATATGGCAGATGTTATATTGATTGCAATTTACTTTAATCAGATGGTTAATGATACAAACAGAAGGTATGATGTCAATGGTGACGGCGTAATAAATATGGGCGATGTAATAAAAATAGCAATTAGTTTCAATAAGAGCGTTTTATAGAATATATAAGCGTAATGCTGGAGTGGAGGTTTAAATATGTGCATGAGCAGAAAATTGTTTAAAATTATAAGCATATTAGTAATTGTAACTATAACAGGTTTTATGATACCGATATCATTTGTCAATGCGGCAACGGAATACAAGTTTGATTTTGGAGGCGGAAGTGTCGAACCCGGTTATATTGGAGTCAGTGCAACAACTGCTTACAGTAAAGCCTTAGGATATGGTTTTAATACACCGTCGAATATGAGAAATGTCAGTGCGTCAGGAAGCGGAGTAGCCAGTGATGCAGTTCAATTTCTTACATATGGGACAAAAAGCACAAACACATTTAATGTGGATTTACCAAACGGTTTGTATGAGGTGAAGGTTATCCTAGGAAACACAAGCAGGGCAAGTGTAGCGGCCGAGGGTGTATTCCAGATAATTAATATGACGGGGAATAATGCTGTAGATAAATTCCAGATACCCATAACGGATGGACAGTTAAATATATTGGTAACAGAAGGTAAAGCAGGTACAGCCTTTACTTTGAGTGCTCTTGAGATAAAAAAATTGTCTGACAATCCCGTAACAAAACCAACTATATATATCGGAGGGGATTCAACTGTATGTAATTATTATCCGTTAGATACGAGTGTACAAGCAGGATGGGGGCAAATGCTTTCAAAATTTGTCAGCACAGACTTGTTTCAAATAAGAAACATGGCTTCCAGTGGGCAGATTGCAAGAGGGTTTAGAGATGACGGCCAGTTTGAGGCAATAATGAAATATCTTAAGCCTGGCGACTTTTTTATAATACAGCTTGGTATAAATGATACCAATGCAAAAAATGAAACTACAGAGGAACAGTTTAAAGAAATAATGAGGGATATGGTAGTTAAAGCAAAAGCAACGGGTGCAACTGTTGTAATATCAACTCCCCAGGGAAGGGCAACGGATTTTAATTCATCAAATGTTCATGATGCATCTAACAGATGGTATAGAAGAGCTTCCGTAGCATTGGCAAAGGAAGAAAATGTACAGCTTTTAGACCTAAATGTTTTAAGTTCGGCATATTTTACGTCAATAGGACCTGCTGCCACCCTTGCACTTTACATGGAAGGGGATACATTGCACCCAAATCGTCAAGGAGCAACAGAGTTAGCACGTATAGTATACGAAAATCTTAAATTTTCTCTTAATTCACCAACACCAACAAATACGCCAACAAATAGACCAACAAATACTCCAACAAACACACCGACTCCAACTGTCAAAATGCTTTCGGAAGATATTAATGGGGATGGAGTTGTTAATATGGCAGATGTTATAATGATAGCCCGCTTTTTCAACCAACAGGTTACCGACAGCAATAGAAATTGTGACTTAAATAATGATGGCGTCATAAATATGAGCGATGTTATAAAGGTTGCATTAAAATTCAATATGACCAGATGAAATCATATTTCAAAAAAATATGTGAATATAATTCTTTTAAATTGCAAAAGTTAAATATATGGTAAAAGTTACCGCAAATTTTCATTATAAAAAACTTACATCAAAAATTTTGAAGTGGTAAAATATTAATTAGATTAATAAAACTTTTGCAATATGAAAGGGTGTTTTTTATGGATTTGAATGAGTATATTGAGTGGTATCAGGAGCATTTCGGCATATCTCCTTCACAAAAATTGATTGAAAAATTTATTAGTGTTAATCAGCCGATAAAAATGGAAACAGTTAACGATAATGATAAGAAAACTGTTGATAATAAAAGACCTAGCTGATGTTTATAAATTACGTATTCTATGTTTGCTTTGTTTAATTGCTTTTTAATAAAAAACGGTCAAAAAAAGCAAAAGATTAGAATTTTAAAATAAAAAAAAGAAAGCCGCAATGTTATAATAGAATTAGGAATGATAATCATTCCTTGGGGAAACATAGCGGTTTTTTTTGTTGGGGGAATTAGTGTCTCTTTTTTAGTGATGCACTCTATGTGCATGTACATATAACAAGGGTGTGATAGTATTTGTTCAAGATTGGTTTTGAACCTGATAAAGATAAAAGAAGTGTTGAATATATAGTTGGAAGAATAAAATCAGGGGATGCGAATTTAAAAGAAGAATTCATAAAGGATAACATAATATATATAACCAAGCTTGTTTCAAACATTGTAGGAACTTATGTGGACAATAAAAACAGCGAGGAATTCAGTATAGGATTATTGGCATTTAATGAGGCAATAGACAATTACGATTATAAGAGAAATGGTGATTTTTACAAATATTCTTATATAGTTATAAAGCACAGGATTATTGATAGCATAAGAAAAAACAAGAAGCACCAAAGCAACCTTCTCTTCTCATCAATTGAAGATGATTGTGATTTTAGCAACAGATATATGATATCAAACTCTCATTACCAGTTTGAAAAAGTTGAACTTGCTGAGGAAATTGATTTATTTGAAAAGTGTCTTTCAGACTATGAGATATCATTGAGGGATTTGGTATCAAGTTCGCCTAAACACAAGGACTCCAGGATGCTATCCATAAAAATAGCAAGGATATTGGCTGAGGATGAAGAATTGTACAGGAAAATGATAAGAAAAAAATGTATTCCCTTATCGGATTTGCTTAAAAAAATTCAGGTAAGCAAAAAAACAGTTGTCAGGAATAGAAAATTTATTATTGCCGTAAGCTTGATTTTAAGAAGCAGACTTTATGATCTTAAGGAATTTGTTATTAATATGCAAAAGAAGGAAAAGATTCTAAAAATATAAAGACAAGCCCCACATAATTAGTTATATATGTTTTCATAAACAGTTTATGGATTATAATTATAAGTATAGAATAAAATACAGACAATGGATATAATGGATAGGTAGTAAAAAATATAAATTATTTGTATCAGGGGGGAGAGTATGTATTATAGAAGAGTAAGTAAGTTTATTGTTTCTTTTTTAATAACGGTGGCAATGTGTATCAACATGTTTTATGTAAGCTTTGCTGCAAATAAAAAAACGCCGGAGGTAATTTTTGAGATTTCCAATGTTACTCCAAAATTAAACGAAGTTGTTACATTTGATGCTTCTGCGTCAAAGGCTGCCGAAGGAGAAATAGTAAGTTATGAATGGGATTTTGAAGACGGATATTATGCTAATGGGCCTATTATTACTCATTCATTCAACAAAAAAAATGATTATTATGTTATACTGACAATTAAAGACTCACATGGAAACATGGGGTTTAAAAAACAAAAAATATTTGTAGGAAGACCTCAGGGGTGGACCGAAGAAACTCATTCTAAAAATGCAGATCCTGACTACAATCTATTATTCCCGGATGATAAGGTCTTAAGAATTGATATTAAAATGAACCGGGATGATTATCAGAAAATAAAAACATCCGTTACAGATTCTGAGGATACTGTATATGTACCTGTCACAGTTAGTTTTAATGGCATTACCTGGTGCAGCGTTGGTTTTAAGTACAACGAAAACGGTTCTCTAACGGCTTTGGAGGATAAAACAAAGCTTCCTTTCAGGTTGGATTTTGATAAGTTTGAAGATGAAAATCCGGAAATTATGGATCAGCGTTTTTGGGGATTTTCTTCAATGATATTTGATAATTGCTGGAATGATTATTCATTTATGAGAGAAAAAATTGCAGGAGAAATATTTAGAGAAGGCGGAGTACCTGCTGCCAAAAGTTCATTCTGCAGAGTTTATGCAGATACTGGTGATGGACCGAAGTATTGGGGTCTGTATACAATGATAGAAGATCCGTCCGATGTCATGTTAAGGGATCAATTTGGAAATACGGAGGGAAACTGTTATAAACCTGAAGGCCCAGGTGCGGATTGGAGTTTGCCATTTGATGAGGAGGCGTTTATAAAGGTAAATAACGAAGAAGATGAAGACTGGAGCGATGTTGAGATTGCACATGAAGCATTATTTGACGAAAACACCGATAAAGAAGTATGGAGATCAAACCTTGAGAAATATTTTAATGTAAAAGGATTTATAAAATGGCTTGCCATAAATACAGCAATAGTAAACTTAGACAGCTATGGAACTTCAGCACATAACTATTATTTGTATAATGATAAGGATAAGGGGTTGACATGGATACCGTGGAATCATAATCTTTCCTTGACAAAAGGAACTCTGGATAAAGTATTGAGCCTGTCATTAAAGGAAGTTACAGATAAATGGCCTCTGATTAGAAAGCTTTTGGATGATCCCGTTTATAACAATCTTTATCATTATGAGATGTGGCTGGCATTAAAAGGTTGTTTAAATGCCGATAAAATTTCGTCCAAGATACTGTCTTATCAAGCATTAATAAAACCCTATGTTGTTGGCGAAGAAGGAGAAACAGATGAAGCTGCTTTTAACTCGGCATGTGATGCGGTTATAAAACATATTATTGCAAGGCAAAGAGAAGTCAGTGATTATTTAAAGACAGTCACTATTACAGCACCTGTTCCAAAAGTAGATTTTAATAAGGTGGACCTGAATTTTGATGGTATAATAAATATAGAGGATATCGTTATTATTGCGAAAGCTTTCAATACAGCTAAGGGATATGAGAAATACAATGCCGCATGTGATTTTAATGAAGATAATTGCGTAAATTTGCTTGATATAATTGTAATTGCAAAAATGTTCGGTAAAACTATGAATGATTAACGCCTGCAACTTAATTAGCATTTGTATACCCAAAAAATAAAAAATTTACGTATTTCATAATGATACAAAATGTAGGAAATAGCAAATTTTTAATATATAAAGGAGGTTTTACTTTAATGAGTAAGTGCAAAAGTAACACAAAGAAGACTTTCCTGATTTTTTTGGTATTGGTACAGATGCTTTCGTTAATCATTCCAGGCCAATCGGGAAATGCTGCACCATTGCGGCTTATGGAAAAACTGGACAGGGGTTTGGTTGCAGTAAAGGTTAACAATGGTGTTTTTTTAAGCTGGCGTATGTTTGGTACTGATCCTAAAACTATTGCATTTAATGTTTATCGCAACGGTACTAAAATAAACTCAACACCGATAGCTACAAGCACCAACTATCTTGATACTGGCGGAACTACTGGGTCAACCTATACGGTAAGGCCTGTTATTAACAATCAAGAACTGGCTGATTCAGAGAGGGCTTCGGTTTGGGGGCAGAATTATCTTTCAATACCCATTCAAGCACCTATTAGCGGTTATACGGCAGGTGATTGCAGTGCAGGTGATCTGGATGGAGACGGACAATATGAAATTGTAATAAAATGGGAAGGTCGTACACAGGATAATGCCAATGCAGGCATTACCGACCCCGTATGTCTTGAAGCGTACAAGCTCAATGGAAAACGTTTATGGACAATAAACTTGGGTAGAAACATTCGTGCGGGTGCACACTATACCCAATTTCTGGTTGCAGACTTTGACAGTGACGGAAAATCCGAGGTTGTATGTAAGACTGCAGACGGAACAAGGGATGGTAAAGGAAAAGTTATAGGTGATCCTAATGCAAACTATGTAAACGAAAATGGGTACATATTATCAGGTCCGGAATATCTAACTGTTTTCAGCGGTTTGACCGGTGAGGCCCTTGCAACTGCAAATTATGAGCCTCCAAGAGGTAATGTTTCATCATGGGGTGATAACTACGGCAACAGAGTAGACCGTTTTTTGGCTTGTGTAGCGTACCTTGACGGGGTTCATCCAAGCATAGTTATGTGCCGCGGGTATTATACCAGGTTGACCGTTGCTGCATGGGATTTTAGAGACGGAAAGCTTACAAAAAGATGGTTTTTTGACAGCAACAATAATAATAAACAATATGAAGGACAGGGTAACCATAACCTCAGTGTTGGCGATGTCGACAATGATGGAAAGGATGAGATAATTTACGGTGCCTGTGCCATAGATGATGACGGTAGGGGAATGTATACCACCGGTTTAGGTCATGGAGATGCAATGCATTTAGCAGATATTAATCCTAACAGACCTGGTCTTGAGGTGTGGACATGCCATGAAGGAGAAGGCGGAGCTGATTTACATGATGCGAGAACGGGTCAGATACTTTTTAGATGGAATGCCAATAAAGATACGGGCAGGGCTTGTGCTGCAGATATAGTAGCGTCTTCACCAGGTGCAGAGATGTGGGCGGCGGCAGGTTCACCGTTATTTAGTGCTACGGGACAAGAACTTGGAAAAGCACCGAGTGTTATCAACCATGTAATATGGTGGGATGGTGACGAATTGAGGGAACTTCTTGACGGTGTTACAATAACAAAATTTGGTGGAGGTACATTGTTTACTGCAACCGGCTGTTCACCAATAAACGGTACCAAATCCAATCCCAATCTGCAAGCGGATATACTTGGAGACTGGAGAGAAGAACTTATATGCAAAACAAGTGATGAAAAAGAGCTTAGGATTTATACGACAACAGATATTACAAATAGAAGGATATACACGTTGATGCATGATCCTATATACAGAAATGGTATAGCCTGGCAGAATGTTGCATATAATCAGCCTCCTCATACCGGATTTTTTATAGGAAGCGGCATGGCTGAACCGCCTGTTCCGCAGATAGAGTTGGTAGGAGACACAGGACCGAGCTTTCCTCCTACAAGTACACCGACAAGCACTCCAACAAGTATGCCTACACAAGTTATTGTATCGGTACCTGAGGATATTAATGGAGACAGAGTTATCAATATGTCGGATGTTATATTGATAGCAGCACATTTTAATGCGGTGTCAACAGATAGTAATTATGACAGAAGATGTGATATAAATGGCGATGGGGCAATTAATATGTCGGATGTTATATTGGTTGCGGCCAAGTTCAATAAAACTGTATAATTTATTTATATTGTAAAGGTAAATACATTTTATATGATAAAAGAACATCAAGAGAAATCTCAATCTTGATGTTCTTTTATTATATAAATTACAATTATACCTATCCTTACTTCATTGTTAACTTTTGTGAATTAAAATAATCTCTTACACATTGCGGTACAGGTAATATCAGAATTACTGTATCCATCGATACTCCCCCAAAAAATAAATTAATTACAATTCTATAAATATTTTAATATATAAAGCAAATAAATAGAATATTAAAAGATTTTATCAAAATGTAATTCCTTAAAAATGATTTGGGAAGAATATATTTTATAAAATTAATTTGGAGGTTAAATGTGGCAAAAAGTAAAAAGAAGCTAAAAGTTATTCCCTTAGGAGGATTAGGGGAGATAGGAAAGAATATAACTGTTTTTGAATATGGCCGGGATATTATTGTTGTAGATTGCGGCATGGCATTTCCCGATGATGAAATGTTAGGAATCGATTTGGTTCTGCCGGATACAACATATCTAACTAAAAACATTGAGCGGGTTAGAGGAATTATTGTTACTCACGGGCATGAAGACCATATTGGAGGGCTTCCATATCTATTGAAGGAGGTCAATGTTCCTGTCTATGGAACGAGGCTTTCTTTAGGGCTTCTTGAGTACAAGCTTGAGGAGCACGGAATACTTTCAACTTGTAAGCTGGAAACGGTAGTACAGGGGCAAACTTTAGAGCTTGGCTCATTTAAAGTGGAGTTTATTTGTTCTACTCACAGCATTGCAGATACCATCGCATTAGCGATACATACGCCGGTAGGTACGGTTGTTCATACATCGGATTTTAAAGTGGATTATACACCAATATCAGGCGAACCCATTGATTTGACAAGGTTTGCAGAGCTGGGTAAAAAAGGTGTTTTACTTCTTATGTCGGATAGCACCAATGTTGAACGACCGGGGTATACCATGTCGGAGAAGACTGTAGGAGAAACATTTGAAGAAATTTTTATGAATGCAAAAGGCAGAATACTGGTTGCAACCTTTGCATCGAATATTCACAGAATACAGCAGGTGGTCAATGCGGCGGTAAAATATGACCGCAAAGTGGTTATATGCGGCAGAAGCATGATCAATGTCACCAGAAAGGCAATGGATTTGGGATACCTTAATGTGCCGGAAGGTGTTCTTGTAGACATTGAGCGGTTAAACAACTTTAACCAGGATAAGCTGGTTATTGTTACTACCGGGAGTCAGGGAGAGCCCATGTCTGCACTTACAAGAATTGCAGTAGGGGAGCATAGGCAGGTTGAAATCATACCGGGAGACCTGGTAATTATTTCTGCAACACCCATTCCCGGAAACGAGAAATCGATATACGGAGTGGTCAATGAGCTTTTTAAAAAGGGAGCAGAGGTTATATATGAATCCCTTGCAGATATTCATGTATCGGGCCACGCATGTCAGGAAGAGCTCAAATTGATGCAGAGGCTTATTAAACCTAAATATTTTATGCCAGTCCATGGTGAATACAGGCATTTGAAGAAGCATTCAAATCTTGCTCAGAACCTTGGAATGAATAAGGAGAACATAATAATAATGGAAATAGGTCAGGTCCTTGAGATCAATTCTGACGGTGCTGCTATAACGGGAACCGTACCTTCGGGTAAAGTGCTTGTGGATGGGCTTGGTATCGGTGATGTTGGAAATGTTGTATTGAGGGATAGAAAACATCTGTCGGAAGACGGTCTTATAATTGTTGTAGTAACTATGCAGAAGGAAAACGGCAATGTTATAACAGGTCCTGATATTATATCAAGGGGCTTTGTATATGTTAAGGAATCTGAGCCGTTTATGGAAGAGGTAAGACAGGTATGCAAGGAAGCAGTATTAAAATGGAAAGGCAGGAACTGGTCTTCCAGGCAGGAAATTATAAGGGATACCCTTAGGGAGTATATTTATCAGAAGACCAAAAGAAAGCCTATGATACTTCCTATATTGATTGAGATTTAATTATTTATGCTGATGTTCTTTAGATCAAATAATGACAGATCAATGAAGAAATTGAATATATTATTGTTGACAAGATATAAAATGAAAGTATAAAATCAGGTTATAACAATAATTTAATTTGTTATAGATCAAAAATGACAGATTTGCAATTTCAAAAAATGTAGGGTAAAATTTAATATTGGGGGTGTTTAATATTAATAAGATACGTGACTCAGTTCACGGCTTTATATATTTTTCTGATAAAGAGAAAGAGATAATTGACTGGCCTGAATTTCAACGATTAAGGTATATTAAGCAGCTTGCCCTTACGAATTATGTATATCCTGGTGCTGGCCACACAAGATTTGAGCATTCTTTAGGTGTTATTATATTGAGAATGAGGAAAGAAGCTTTGGAAATGGAGGGAAAGGTTAGATAAATATGGAGATACTATTGTGTAATAGATTTGATGATGCTGTTATAGCATATATTATAAAAAAATGGAATGAACTTTCAGATGTGCCTCTTGGTAGAACAATAATACAGAAGTTGTGTTATTTTGTTAAATCAAAGGGTGTCCCGATGAGATATGATTTCGATATGTACCATTATGGGCCATACTGTCAGGATCTTTATTATAGAATGGACGATATGACTGCTGACAACGTAGTAAAAGATGAAAACCTTATAAATAATAATAAAACCGGTAAATCAAAATATATTCCTGGAGAAAATATTGATAAGGTTTTAAAAATGTATAATGAAGAACTTGAAGAATATTTGGAAAATATTGATATGGTAATTGATGTGTTTAGAGAGTTTGATCATACGAGTATGGAGTTGCTATCTACTATTCACTTTTTTCAAACGACAATAACGAATTTTTATTCTAAACCTGCTGATAAGAATGAAGTGATTATGAAAGTAAAGGAAGCTAAAGGTGACAAGTTTAGTGATGATTTAATCTCAAAGGCATACGATGCTTTGGCTAAAGCAGGTATATTTGACTGGCATGGACAACATTAAGTTGTAATATAATGAATTCTAACTTCTAAAATATTACGCTTATCTTTATGATAGGCGTTTTTATTTTGTTAGTGTTCTACTTAATTGAATTTTTAGTTTTTAATAGTCATTTTCAAAGTTATTTTGGGGTTTGTACAAAAAATGTTGACAATTAGTGAGTAACTATATAGTATTAACAAATAAGGAAAATAAAAATGTACTAGGTCAAAAATAACAAAGTGGAAGTGGGTAGTATTGTGGTATTTGAAACAAAAAAGCTTGGCGAAATTGCCAAAATAAATACCGGATTGGTAGTAAAAAGAAAACAGGCGAAGTTTACTGAAAAGGCACTTGCAAATTACAAAATGCTAACTTTGAAGAGCTTTGAATATGAAGGATGTCTTAACATAGAAGAGCTTGATTATTTCTACAGCATTGAGAAGCTCGATGACAAATACTTGACCTGTAAAGGTGATGTTATAATCAGATTAAGCTATCCCAATAAGTCAATTGCGATAAATAAAGATAATGAGGGAATCTTGATACCATCGCTGTTTGCAGTAATAAGGTTATGGGACAATGCAGTATTGCCTGAATATCTAAGTATATATCTAAACAGCGATGAAATGAAAGAATTCTATGCAAAGACGGCTATTGGTTCGGCAATACAAATAATAAAAACCAGCTTGCTGAAAGATATTATTGTGAAGATTCCAAAGATTGAAATACAACAGAAAACTATTGAGTTATATACTTTGATGCTAAAAGAGAAAGCATTATTGGATGAGCTTATGGAAGAAAAGGTAAAGTACAACAAGGCAGTTTTAAGAAGATTAATTGCAGGGGGAATTAACAATGGAAATTAAGAAATATACACAGGAAGAAGTAAACGGAACATTGTGGAGGGCTTGCGATACATTCAGAGGTAAGGTTGATTCTTCGGTTTACAAAGACTATGTACTGGTTATGTTGTTTATAAAGTATGTGAGTGACATATATAAAGAACACAAAGAAGAGCTTATGAGAAAGTTTGACAATGATGAAGAAATGGTTAAAAGGCAAATGTCTTATGAACGATTTGTACTGGACGAAATCTCGACATTTGACTATATATTTGATAAAAGGAATCAGCCTAATATAGGGGAAATAATAAATACGGCATTGGCACATGTGGAAGAAGAAAACAAGACAAAGCTCAGGGGAGTTTTTAAGAATATTGACTTTAACTCGGAAGCTGTTCTTGGCAATACAAAAGAAAGAAATGCCATGTTAAAGCACTTGCTGGAAGATTTTAAAGATTTGGATTTAAGACCCTCAAGACTTGTTGGAGAAGATGTAATAGGAAATGCCTATGAATACATGATTGCAAATTTTGCATCTGATGCAGGTAAAAAAGGTGGAGAGTTCTTTACACCGTCAGAAGTTTCAGAACTCTTAGCAAGGCTTGTCAAACCAAAAGAGAATGATAGAATCTATGACCCGACCTGTGGATCAGGTTCTTTATTGATCAAAGCCTATAATAAAATACCATCTGGAAAAGCTCAGATATACGGACAGGAGAGAAATGGCCAAACCCATTCTCTATGTAGAATGAATATGTTTTTACACGGTATTGATGATGCAAAAATTGCATGGGGTGATACGCTTTCAAACCCTTTGCACTTGGAAAATGACAAACTGATGAAATTCCAGGTAATTGTTGCAAATCCACCCTTCTCATTGGATAAATGGGCAATGGGTTTTGTTGGCGAAGGAAATGACAAGGAATTTAAGATGGAAGAAGGGCTTGACCCATATAAACGTTTCAGTTGGGGTGTGCCTCCTGCTTCAAAAGGAGATTATGCTTTTGTTCTGCATATGCTCCATTCACTTGCAGAAGGCGGAAGAATGGGTGTTGTACTACCCCACGGAGTTCTTTTCAGAGGTGCTAGTGAAGGTAAAATCCGTAAAAAAATTATAGATATGAATCTGCTTGATGCGGTTATAGGTCTGCCGTCAAATTTATTCTTTGGGACAGGAATTCCTGCATGTATTTTGATATTCAAACAGAACAGGGATAGAGAAGATGTACTTTTCATAGATGCCTCTGGTGATAATTATTATGAAAAAGGCAAAAACCAGAACAAACTCAGGGAAGAGGACATTAATAGAATTGTAAATGCCTATGAAAGGTACGAAGATATAGAGAAATTTTCCCACGTAGCCACAAAAAAGGAAATTATAGAAAATGCCTATAACCTCAATATACCAAGATATGTTGATACTTTTGAAGAGGAAGAAATGGTGGATATGGATGAAGTGGCAGAAAGGATAAAGAGTATCAAAACGGAGTTGGCAGAAGTTGAGGGAAAAATGGCAAAGTATCTGGAAGAGTTGGGGTTGTGAGGGGGAAGTCTTTGTTATGGAAATTAAGGATTACTCAGATAAGACTATTTAATGCAACTCAGAAGAATGAAAATTAAGACATGAGGAATAAAGGGTAAGTAAATAAAACACATTAATATGTTGATAAAAAGGTAAGGCAGACTATTTAAGAGCTTGAAGGTACTATGCCTTAATATTTACCGATTATTCTGAAGATTATTAAGCAGATTAAGAAGGAACGAAGGGGACGAATTGATGAGGAGTGAAATTAGGGAACGGATTGAAAAAATAAAGAAGGGTGAAGTGCCTGAGGGGTATAAGAAGGTCAACAGAAGAATTTTACCTTGTGAATGGGAAATAATACCTCTAAAAAATATTATAACAGAACTAAAATCTGGCGTAAGCGTAAATTCAGAAGATAAGACTTGTGAAAAAGGAGAATATGGGATTTTAAAGACAAGCTGTGTAAGTAAGGGTAAGTTTTTAAGCTCTGAGAATAAGAAGATAATTGATGCGGACTTAAAAAGAGCTAAGTTAAATCCAAAAAAGGGGTTAATTATTATAAGTAGGATGAACACGCCAGACCTAGTTGGTGAAATAGGATACGTTGATAAAGATTATGATAACTTATTTATTCCTGATAGACTTTGGCAGACAGTGTTTTCAGTTGAAGTTGTAAGTAGGTGGCTTGCCTACTTATTGACTACTTATAGATTAAGAAATACTATAAAGAATATAGCGACTGGTACAAGTAATAGTATGAAGAATATTTCAAAAGATAAATTTCTGAACATTGAAATTGATTATCCTCCTTATATTGAACAGCGAAAAATTGCCGATATACTTTCAACTTGGGATAAAGCAATCGAATTGAAAGAACAAAAAAGGGGGCTGATGAAAAAACTTCTAACAGGTAAAATAAGACTTTCTGAGTTTAATACTAGATGGCAGAGAGTACAATTAGGCGATGTATTTGAAAGGGTGACAAGGAAAAACACCGTTAATAATACAAATGTACTTACAATATCTGCTCAAAGAGGCTTGATTAATCAGGAAGACTTCTTTAGTAAATCGATAGCAAGCAGTATCCTTGATAATTACTATTTATTGAAAAAAGGAGAATTTGCATACAACAAGAGCTATTCTAACGGTTATCCAATGGGAGCTATAAAAAGACTTAATATGTATGAAAGTGGAGTGGTTACCACTCTATATATATGTTTTAAGATAAAAAATGATTCAAATACAAATTCTGATTTCTTTGAGCAGTATTTTGAAAGCGGATTATTAAATTATAAACTAACGAAGATTGCACAAGAGGGTGGGCGAGCACATGGGTTGCTTAATGTATCTCCATCAGATTTCTTCAAGATAACTATTACGATTCCAGGTAAAGGTGAACAAGAAGCAATTGCAAAAATCTTGTGTACTGCAGATAAAGAAATAAACCTACACCAACAAGAACTAGAAGCCCTCAAACTCCAGAAGAAAGGACTTATGCAACTGCTACTTACGGGCATTGTACGCGTAAACAACTAAATACAGAAAAGTGAGGCGATTATGTGAGCAGAGAGACGGAATATAATGAAATGTATATATCCCAGAAACCGGCATTAGAAGTACTCAGTAAAATTGGTTATATCGTTTTACCGCTTGAGAAAGCGGAGGCAATGAGAGGAAATCTGTATAATGTAATTTTGAAAGATATTCTGTATGAAAAGTTAAAAGAGATAAATGACTTTGAGTATAAAGGCAGGAAATATAAATTTTCCGACAAAAACATAAAGCAGGCAATGGCAGACCTTGACGAGGCTTTGACAGATGGTTTGATAAAAACAAATGAAAAGATATATGATTCCATGGTTCTTGGAAGAAGTTATGCTGAAAAGCTGCCCGATGTTGGTGGGACAAGGTCTTTCGATATCAATTATATTGACTGGAAGAACCCTGGAAATAATATATTCCATGTGGTTGAGGAATTCAGCGTCGAGAGGGAAGATGGACAGGGTAATGCAAGACCGGACATTGTACTATTTATTAATGGTATACCTTTTGCCGTTATTGAATGCAAAAAGGCCTCGATATCTATTGCCCAAGGCATTAGTCAAATGCTTAGAAATCAAGGTAAGGAGTACATTCCCCATTTGTTTAAATTTATCCAGATTGTAATGGCTACCAATAAAAATGAGACGCAATATGCCACTACGGGTACGCCTAAGAAATTTTGGTCAATATGGAAAGAAGATGAAGAATCCATTGAATACAAATGGTATGAAAAAGAGCTTGGTAATGCTGTTACCGATAGAATTCCTACTACTCAGGATAAAAATATTGTCTCACTTTTCCATCCTCAACGCGTACTTCAAATTATAAGGTATTTCAATCTTTATGACAAAAATACAAAAAAGATAACCCGTTATCAGCAGTACTTTGCTATAAAGGAGATTATAAAGACCATAAACGAGACTGATAAAAACGGAAACCGCCAATCTGGGGTTATTTGGCATACTCAAGGTTCAGGAAAATCCCTTACAATGGTTATGCTTGCTAGATATATTTTGTCCGAAATGGCAGATATTCACCCACAGGTATTGGTTATCACAGACAGAATAGAGTTGGACAGCCAGATACATAAGACTTTTAACCATTCAAGACTCAAAGCGGAAAGGGCAACCAGCGGTAAAAATCTTGTGGAACTTATTAATAATAATGGTGCGGATATCATTACATCCCTTGTCCACAAGTTTGATACAGCTTCTAAGCATCAGGACCCCGTGAAGTCAAAAAATATTTTTGTACTTATTGATGAATCCCACAGGACTCAATATGGCGAACTTCATATCAAAATGAAGAAGGTATTTCCTAATGCCTGCTATCTGGGATTTACCGGGACACCGCTAATGAAAAAAGAAAAGAGTACCATGAATAAATTTGGAAGTCGCATGATTCACCAATATACCATAAAAAATGGTGTTGAGGACGGAGCTATAGTACCGCTTCTCTATGAGGGTAGACTTGTGGAGCAGACAGTAAATAGAAATGCCATAGACAGGCGGATTGAGATGATTACTAGAAATCTTAATGAAAAACAGGCTGAGGAACTAAAAAATAAATGGAGCCGGTTTGAAGCCATTGCTTCATCAGAACAAAGGATAAGGCTTATAGCCGATGATATTTACGTTCATTATAAGCAGTTCTATAAAGGCACTTATGCAAAAGCAATACTTGCCACTGCTTCCAAGTTTGATGCAATACGCTATCAGGAAGCTTTTGAAGAATTTGAGGATATAAGTACAGCAGTTGTCATTTCTCCTCCCGATCAGAGGGAAGGTTATGAAGAACTTGATGAAGAACCAAAGGACAGAGTACTGAAATTCTGGAAGAAGATGCTTGAAGGGTATTCTGATCCAGATAAATATGAGGAGCACATTAAGAGTGAGTTTGTAGATGGGGATCAACTGGAGATTCTTATTGTCGTAGACAAACTGCTGACAGGGTTTGATGCACCTAGAGCAACCATACTTTATGTCGACAAACCGATGAAAGATCACAACTTACTTCAAGCAATTGCTAGGGTGAACCGTCTATATGAAGGAAAGGATTTTGGGCTTATAGTTGATTACCGTGGACTTATAGAGGAATTGGATTCTGCAATGAAGACATATTCGGGAGCAGGGCTTGAGAATTTTGAGGCAAAAGACTTAGAAGGTGCACTTGTTGATGTAATCAGTACAGTTGGAAGACTGAGAGAATGCTATTCAAATTTGGTAGCAATATTTAAAGGAATTAAAAATAAAATCGATAAAGAAGAATATGAAGTAATTCTTGAGGACGAAGTATTAAGGAATGAGTTCTATAATCACTTAAGTGAATTTGGAAAATATCTTGGAATTGCGTTGGAATCGGAGCATGTATACACTGCAATAGGAGAAAAGGATATTATATTTTACAAAAAGGAGCTTAAATTTTATCAAGAGCTCAGAGCTTCGGTTAAGCTAAGATATTCAGATACCATAGATCATAAGGAATATGAACCTAGAATGAGAAATCTTATGGACACGTATATTGCAGCTGAAGATGTAATACAAATAACTGCACCTGTTGACATTCTTAATGAGGAAGAGTTTGAAGAGGAATTGATGCGGCTTGATTCGAAAAGAGCCAAAGCTGATGCCATAAGAACAAGAATTACAAAAAGAATAAATGCAAAATGGGATGAGAATCCTACATACTATAAAAGCTTTGCCAGGAGAATTGAAGAAATAATAAGAGCTTATAAAGAAAAACGCATATCTGAAGCGGATTATTTGGCGAGAATGAATGAAGTAAAAAGAGATTTCAGAAAAGGATATTCGGAAACGGTTTACCCGGAAAAAATCAGGAGCAATTTTCATGCACAGGCTTTTTATGGTGTCATCAAAGAAATCTTAGAGGATGAGTCCGGTTATGATTCTGATGTTTCAGAAGGATTTAAAGAACAGGGTAATGTGTATAACTATGAAGATATATTGGCAGATTTAGCTACGGATATAGATATTATTATTAAAAAACACAGTAAAGTGGATTGGCATGATAACCCGGATGTGCATAAACGCATATCACAAGAAGTGGATGAACTTTTGTATAAAATGAAAAAAAAGTATTTTCCGGAATTGTCCTATAAACAAATAGACAAAATGATTGAAAATATCAAAACTATTGCACTAAGAAGATATTAGGTGATATTTATGGAAAAACACACTTTTAAATACGGTGATAGAATCATTGAGTTTGATCTTGAAAGAAAAAAGGTCAAAAATATAAATTTGAATGTAAAACCGGATATGACTATAGCTGTAAAAGCAAGTGAAGAGGTTCCCATAGATTTTATTCTTGATTTTGTAAAGTCAAAAGCACCATGGATTTTAAAAAATATGAGCTATTTTAAAAACACACAGCCTGAATATATAACAAATAAAAAGTTTATAAGTGGGGAATCATTTAAGTACCTCGGAAGACAATATCGCCTAAAAGTTGAAGAGACTGAGGATAATGAAAGAGTTAAGTATTATCAGGGATATATTCAAATTAATGTAAAAGATATGAATGATTATGAGGCTAAGCGTAGACTTATTGAGGCCTGGTTTAAGAAAAAAGCTGAGATAAGCTTTAATGAAAGCCTTGAGAAGATTTACCCTATTGTTGAAAAGTATGGTATTGAGAAACCTAAAATTAAGATAAGACGAATGAAAGCTCGATGGGGTTCTTGTATAAAAGAAAAGAAAACTATTCTTCTAAATTATGAACTGATTAAGGCACCAAAGTACTGCATTGATTATGTTATTCTTCATGAGTTGATTCATTTTAAGTACAAGAATCATAATACGGAGTTTTATACGTTCATGACTTCGTTAATGCCTGACTGGAAAATGAGGAAAGAATTATTGGATGAAGAAATTGTAAGAGCACTATAGGAATTAATCTATAGTATATAGCGAGCTTTGGCAATAATGGAATTAACTATTTAGAGAAACTCAGGTTTGTCCAATCTCTGGTGTTAATCACGTTTGCAGCAGAAAGCCAGCCTTTTCTTGCAATATTTATGCCGTACTCAACATCGTTTATACCCTCCAGACTGTGAGCGTCAGGGGATATGACAAACATACAGCCTTCTTCCATAGCACTTTTTAAGTATCTCCAGTCCATATCAAGTCTGTGAGGGTTAGCATTAATCTCAAGAACTACATTTTCTTTTGCTGCGGTTCTAATAATCTCCTTCATATCTATTTTGTAGGGTTCTCTAGAAAGGAGAAGCCTTCCTGTGGGATGCCCAAGTATGGTGACATGCTTGTTTTTCATTGCCTTAATTACTCTTTCGGTCATATCCTTTTCATCCATATTAAAGGATGAATGTACTGAGGCAATGGTAAAATCGAACCAGGATAACACCTCATCATCATAGTCAAGACCTCCGTCAGGCAGAATATCAAGCTCAATACCCTTTAATATTCTAAAGTTGCTGTATTTTCGGTTAAGGTTGTCAATTTCTTCATGCTGCTTCTTTATATCATCCACCTTGAGCCCTCCTGCATAGTAAGCAGTCTGACTGTGATCGGATATGCCCAAATAGCTGTATCCCTTTTGAATGCAAAATTTTACAATGTCTTCAATGCTGTTGGAACCGTCGCTATAATTTGTATGAACATGGAAAATACCCTTGATATCATTGAGGGTAATGAGGTTGGGTAAATTTCCTCTTGAAGCGGCTTCAAACTCACCATTGTTTTCACGAAGCTCAGGTGGTATGTAGCTAAGGCCGAACACATTGAAAATATCCTCTTCAGTGCTGCAATCTATAAGCAGATCATCTTTGAAAAGTCCGTATTCATTCATCTTAATGCCCATTTGCTTTGCCAAATGTCTTAATGCGGTATTATGCTCCTTGCTTCCTGTAAAATGGTGAAGTGCATATGGGTACTCCTTGTCGGAAACAACCCTAATGTCTGCACTTATTCCATCGTGCAGTATGACACTGGATTTTGTATCTCCTTTCGAGGTTATTGTTTCTACGAGGGGATGTTTTGTGAATATATCCATTACTTGAGAGCTGTCATTGCAGCTGACAAGAATATCTATGTCTTTTATAACTTCTTTTTTTCTCCTGAGACTTCCGCATTCACTGCAGCGAATGATGGCACCGCTTTGTTTAAGCGATTTTATCAGCTCGTTGGCAAGCCTGTATCCGTGGGGAAATAAAAATTTGCCGGCATACTTATTGAGATTTTCTATACCCTCAAGTATTTTCTGCTGTGTTTTTTCTCCAAAGCCTGAAAGCTTTGTAAGTCTATTTTCCAAGCAAGCATACTTCAGCTCTCCGATAGTAGTTATACCAAGCTTTTCATATACGGCTCGCACTTTCTTTGGGCCAAGGCCCGGGATTTTCAGCATATCTATAAGCCCGTTAGGAATGGATTCCTTAAGATTCTCATAATACACGAGCTTTCCTGTTGTAACCAATTCGCCTATTTTTTGACTCAATGCGGTGCCGAATCCCTTTAGTTCTTTGAGCCTGTCTTCTTTTACAAGAAGCTCTATATCCTCATCCATAAGTTCGATTGTTCTGGCAGCTTCATAATAAGCCTTTGATTTAAAAAAGCTTTCACCTTTTATCTCCAGTAAAACACCTATTTCATTTAAGATTTGGATTATATCATGCTTATTCATAAAATATTGAAGCCTCCTATAAATAATACAAATAATGTAAAAAGATTAATTATATTTTTTCCAGATGCCTTCATTTGTAAAATATGATGCCTGATTTTCCGCTTCGTTTACAATGCTGTCATCATAGCCGAGAAGCTTTAGAAGCTTAATGGCATTTCTGCTGTATGCCCTGCCTTCGTATAGTTTGTAGTCAAAAGTGACTTCATTTCCTTTAATCTCTTCCTGAAAATGAAAGTTATTGAATATGTTCTCAAGTATATGCGTAAGCTCTATGTCGTGAGTTGCAACAAAGCACATGCTATTGCTTGAGGCCATATATCCTAGAACCTGGGTGGAAGCAGCAATTCTTTCAACGGTATTGGTTCCCCGCAGCACTTCATCTACAATGCAAAGGCATGGGAAATCATCATTAAAGCTGTCCAATATTCTTTTGAGGGATTTGATTTCTGCAATATAATAGCTTTCGTTGTTATCCAGACTATCCTTTAGTGCCATTGATGTGTATACCTTAAATAAACTGCTGCTGTATTCACGGCAAAGGCATGTATTGATAGTTTGTGCAAGAATTGCATTTATAGCAACTGTTTTTAAAAAAGTGGATTTTCCTGAAGCATTGGAACCTGTTATTAAAACAGGACCTGAAGTATTGAGTGAGTTTGAAACAGGGTCCTTAATGAGTGGATGGAATATATCTGTAAAATTAATAAACTTTTCCTCATCATTCTTTGATTGGGTAAACTTAGGTGTACAATAGTAAGAGATGCTTTTTCTGTATGAAACGATGGAAATCATGCTGTCAAGGAGCCCTAAAGTCATATAAACATTCAACAAGTCATCCTGATAACGATCTACTAGCTTGATTAACTTTACATAATTCATAACATCAACAAGAAATGCTATCTTAACTGTTTCTCCAAAGGGATCGTTGCTGTTTTGGACAACAGAATAGCTTAGTTTGCCGATCTTTGAAACATTTTTTAGTGCATCCGCCAATTTTGCTTCATATCCGCAAATATTACCTATAGCAGCTATTTTTGTTGCACAATTGACAAGAGAAATAATCCTGCCAATTGATTCAAGTTCAATCGAAAGCTCGGCTTTGGCGAGATTGTATACTATGATGTTGGTAAGAAAAGATAAGCCTAATAATGTTATACCTGTGCTAAAATTCATTAGAAGGATTATCAAACAAATAATAGGTAGGACGGAAAGAAGCCTATAAATTGCGAATTTCCATGGAGTATAATTGATTTTATTTAATAGATAATTGGAAAGATTCAAATTTCTACTTTTACCTATCTTTGAAAGAAGGAACTGTATTTTCTCCCTTATGGTTACGTTTTTATCAAAAAAGTCCATGAGCTTTTCTTTTTCATTGAGCTCATTTGCCGTAAAATTGGGAGTCCTGAGTAAATAATACAAAAACTCTTCGCCTGGAGATGAACAGGTATTGTTGATGCGAGTGAATATTTTATCCATATCAAGGTCATTCCAGGTTATATTGTCAATATAGAAACGGTCCTTTTCCTTTTTTGAAAGGTTATTATAGAACTTTGCTATGGATTCCATATCTCCCGGCTTGTATTTTATATCAGGTACTTTCCCCCATGAGCTTTTTATATGGTTTCTTAATCTATTATTGTTTTTTATGTTATTGTAAACTGCTGCAGCTGCAAGAAAGACAAGTACGAATAATACGATTAGCCCTGTAGTAATATCAAATGTCATTAATAGATACTCCTTTGTAAATATTCTTAAATTAATCATAGTATAACATATTGTCCATATCTTTGTTATATCGTGGGAATAAAATCATAAAAAAACGTATGCACCAAAGAGAAAAGTGCATACGCCAAGTTCAAGAGAAGATATTTTATTAAAAGTGATTGACAGCAATTTTAATTAAGTTAAGTTATTGTTTCAACACATTTCATAACTACATTAAATACGTTATTAATCGCATTTAATATATGTCAGTCGGGTAGCTTGATGTTGTTGCATTAAAGTGTTTAGCCAGAATCATTACATCCGACATGTTGATTGATGAATCTGAATTGATGTCGGCATCGGGCAGGTATGTTTCATCACCTTTAACCCCGCCAAAATGTTTTGCCATTATAATTATATCCGACATGTTAATGGTATCATCCCCGTTAAGATCTCCTGCCCACATTAGAACAGGTGAGGCTTGCTTACTAAGTTCTTTATCACCATTTATAATGACTTTATCTATCTCTCTTGCAAGATAGCCTGTTTTGCTAATTTTGACTTTAAACCATGCTACTTTTTCAGTTATGCCGGTAATTTCAAAATATCCGTTTTTGTCAGTGATGGCGGAACGGCCCATTCCGACTAGCTCAACATTGAAGCCGGCTTTAACTGTTTTTGCTGTATCCGCACTATATGTGAAATCAGGTGCTATGTAACCTGAAAGCTTATTGCCAGGTACTGAGCCTGTAGGAGTCGGTGTAGGTGAAGTATGCTTGGTGGGAGTAGGTGATACTGTTGTACCGTTTATCTCACCATAGACGATACCTCTACCGTTTGTTGCAACAAAAACACGTCCATAAACTCTTAAATCACCTGTGATTGAATAATTTATAGAACCGTATTGGTGTTGGTCGTCATTTATTCTTATCCAGCTTTTAGCCATGTCATCGGAGCGATATACGGCATATAAGCCATCGGTTTCACCGCAGATATAAATGGCAAGATAATCTTCACCTGTCTTTGCTTTGCCGAAACCAACTACATCACATCTTGTAATGCCGCTGACTTTATTAAATGTTTTACCACCGTCGGTTGTATATGAAAGACCGGTAGTAGAACCCGGGATCCATACATGCCCTTCTTTACCGGGAACTGCTTTAATTTTAGCCGAAGCAGCTTCTAAGCCTGTTTTTACGGCTGTGAAAGTTTGCCCACCGTCATTGCTTACATAGAATGTATTTTTTGCGTATGCATAAAATACATTTGGATTAACTCTGTCCGAACAAACATCGGCACCTGCGGGAAGTGTACTTACAGCCTTCCAACCGCCGTTCATATAACATAATACTCCCTGACTTGTACTCGGCGACCATACAAATGTTGAGCCATCAGCAGATACTGCAACAGTACCTCCCTGAACAATATCATTCTCATCAGTAGAAGGGAATGTATAGCTTACATTAGGCTGAACCTCCGACCAGGTCTTACCGCCATCCTTTGAAATACCGACGCTTTTTTTGATCATCTCATATCGTTCTTTATCAGCATTACCTACTCTTACTATTATTTTTGGATTCAGCTCTGCATAATCCAGACCTGTTGTGCTTGTAAATGTGGGATTTGTCATCATGCAATCAGGTCCTACCGTTAAATCTTTGTGCACGAATCCGCAGATATCACCAACACCACTTATAAGCTCTACACCGTCAATTGGAGGACATATGAGACTTAATACTGCAGTTTCTTCAACACCTGTTGCCATAACTTCAATATTAACTAATTTGCCTTTATCCCAATCGGTAAGATTCCTTGTTCCATAAATAGTAGCACCTGTACCGTACATCATTTCATCTGAATCAAAGGGATTAATTTCAATATCCCCAATCATCCAACCAAGCTTGGGAGTAGGGCTGTCCATTATCTCCATGCCGGTTATCAGTCCCCCTGAAGCAGCATTTATTGGTTTGCCCCATGATAGCCATGGTGCTTTTGAAATATCCATAGTATATTTTAAGTTTCTTGATGGCCATGAATCGCCGTACTCCCATATTGCATCCCATGTTTTACCTGCATCTGTTGAGCGGAAAATAAAGTCATCCGGCCACCATGATTGAAGAGATGAAACAATAAGGGTGTCGGGGTTTTGTGCATCAACACTTAAGCCAGCAAATCCATACCAGTTTTCATATTTTGGAGAGCCATCCCAATTGCGACCTGATGGAGGAGTTATATCAGTCCATATACCGGTGTTTGTATCATACTTGTATACTGCACCGTCTTGGCACTGGTAAGGACCGCCTCTATCACCGTATGTGACATATAAAATACCGTTGCCGCTTATTACTCCATGATGAGGAATACCAATACTCAATGCGTCTGTATTATGTCTTGTAAAGGTACTTTCCGTTGGCTGTCCTTCAACAGGTTTCCATGTTTCACCGGCATCATGACTGACGTATAATGGATTCTTTTTATCGGCAACACCGACATAAATGTCTTTTGTGGGTTTGCCTTTAGTACCCTTTGCCGAATCAAAGACTACGAAGCACAATCCCAGGTTGTCAGCTGTATATTCGAAATTCGGGTCTTCGACATAATTACCCACATTCGGAAAGCTTTTAACCTTTGACCATGTTTTGCCATAGTCCGTGCTTTTCCACAAACCATTGCCGCTTCGTGCAGCAAAATATAATATGTTATTGCTGTTAGGATCAATCATCAAGCGTTCACCAACGGAACGACCAGGCATGTTTCCTCCGAATTTGAACGGTAGCTCCGTTCTCTCCCATGTTTTGCCGTAATCATCGGATCGCAATATATATCCATTCATATTTGTCCAGCTGTTTGTATATGTACCGGCTGCAATATATACCCTATTTGTTTCAACAGGGTCGGTTGCTAAGCTTTCTACACCTAGAAGGTTCCATTCATCGGGCGATACCCAGTCATTAATAGGTTCCCACTCCAATGTTGTCTTATTTCTTATATATGCTCCACCTATATCGGTACGAGCATAAACAAGGCCTTTTTCAGTGGGGTTATAAATAATTCCGCAAACAAAACCGCCACCACCGCCAATTTTTACATTATTCCATTTGTAAGGCTGGCTTACCACAGCAGATGTTTTCGTTACAGGCGATGCGGCCAGAATAACAGTAAATGAAAGGAATAACGCAAGAAGCTTTTTAAAACTTTTTCTTTTTACAAACATTCGCAATACCCCCTAATCTAGATTAAATACCATTAATAATACATTTATCTTCTGCTAAATGTAAGATTAATACGTATTTAATGTATTTATATAATATTTTTAAATTTAACCTGTTTAATTCGGCTCTTTTCCCCATACAAGAGAATTGGAAATATAGACGGTAATATTTTCCTGTATAGTGAAATCCATAGATTCGGAATCAAATGAATAATCGTTATACTGCTCAAAAAACCCCCAGTCCTCCTGTGTGATTGAACCAAATGCATAAACTGACTTACCAGGGAGCAAGGTGCCATTATCAAAGTATACTTCAAGGTAATGATCCGTCCTGTCTGCCGATGGATGTTTGACGAATTTGCCGTGTACTTCGCTCTCTTCACCGTGACTAAAATAATATGATGAATAGACAAGATTAGAATTTCCCTCTTTTGTGAAATAATACCTTATTTTCAAGTCTTTCAAATCTATTATTGAGGAACCGGTATTGGTAACTTTAAAATCAACACTGATTCCTTGTGTGCGGCTTTGTTTGTCTCTGTTGAAAAATTCAAGTTTCAAATTGCTTGACCCGTTCTTTGATGGATTGTTCCTGTCGTTAGCACTTTTCGGAGTAGGTTTTGAAGTATTGACATTTGGAGGAGTAGGAGTAGGGGTATGAGAATTTGTACTTTTGAGTGCCGTATTTATTGCATGTGGTGTATTGGTATATAGAATTTGTGTTGAAGATTGAGGCAAAGATTGCGTTGAAGGACTTGAGGTTGGTGCTGTAGATGTTGGAAATATTGTAGGTGTTGTACTTGCTATTGTTGCATTTGCAGGATTTGCTGTTGCTTTGTGTGGATCAATTGTATTAGTTGAATATAAATCTTTTTTATCGGACTTAAATAGGCCTGACAATTCAGCAAGATGATAAACAGGAGTATCGGTTAAGCTGGATTGGTCTAATTGTTTTCCGTTTTCGATGGCCTTCAAATATAAATAATACTTTCCCATAGATATATTGTTTTTGGACGATTCCTTCTTATGTGATGATGCAAGGCTTAAGGCCTCACTTCTAATTTTAATGTTTTGGCTTTCAGCAATGCCGGCAACTTCTTCCTGACCTTTGGAAAGCAGAGAATTTACAACATCTTTATCATCATTATCATTCAATGCTGCTGAGAGCAAAATGAAATTTTCGGATTTACTGTCAATAATGCCTATTGAAATGAGTTTTTCAATATATTCGCCTAGTGCATGGTTCACAGGTTTGCCACACAGACTAAGTCCATCAATTACATTTGAGGAATCTTTGTTTAATGCAATAACATTAATAACATTTAGATTTTTATCAAATTCAAATTCTGTACTTGGATTTACATCGATATCAATGTATCCGTATATTGGGGTGGTAAAAGGGAAATATGAATTAATCCAAAAAACAGCAGCAATCAGCAGCACAGCAGCAGCGGATAAAAGCGGTATAAGCCTCTGCTTTTTGCTTTTATGAGGCAGTATGTCAGAAAGCAAGAACTTGACAGTATGCCCGATTTCCATATGACCTTTACGCTTTATGAAAATAAACCGGCCTTTTGAGTCGAGGACAATAGCTTTACGATCGTACAATTCATAAACAATTCCAATATCATAACTGTCATTACTTGCACTATCTATTGAATTTTCCATATCATATTCAATAGTACCGCTGTGCTTCATCAGCTTATTTCCTCCTCCACATATCTGAAAATTCTCTTTGATATTTCAAGATTGCTTTTTAATATTATTGAAACAGCAATTATGTACTTTCTATTATTTTCAATTGTTCTTCTATGTACATTTACCCTTTTTAGAAGTTCATTTCTAGGTATGTTTTTGTTTTTTTTAAGCTTTTCAAAAAGCTGTGTATCGTTGGCAAGTATTCTTGCTATTCTTATACAAAGCCTGCGGGAGTCTTCATGCTTTGGAGAATTAACAGCAAGATCTGCAATTGTGATGCCGTATTTTTGGAGTTCGTGCTTTAAAAAATCAATCTCTTCGCTTATTTCAATATTTTCATAATTGTAATGGGAATCGGAGGTTAGATACTTTTCCTCGAATGCATCATATTCATCAATACTTGAGAAAGGGTACACCGTAGTGCTTTTTTTATTTTTACGTAAAAAATCAATAATACGACTTTTTATTACTTGTTCTGAAAACATGAAAAAATTAGTCCCTTTATTTATATCAAATTTATTTATTGATTCATTAAATGCTTCCATGCCGATACTAAACTCATCATGGTTGTCTTCGCTTATAAATTTTCCCATGACTTTTGAAACAACCCTGAATATAAAAGGCTTGTGAGCAATTATGAAACTCTCTCTTAAACGGCCATCCCCTTTTTTTATTCTTACAAGTATATCAAGCAAGGAGTTATCTTGAGAATCTCCAGTTTTCTCAACTTTTCTATTTAAATTGAATATACTTGAGATAGCCAAGAAAAATCAAACTCCCTTCCTGGTATAGTGTTTCGAAGCAGAGGATGCTTTTGATGTGGCTGATTTATATAAAAAGTAAAAATTTAAAAAGTTGCATGATGACATAAAGATGTACCAAAATCAAGACATTGACTCAATTATACTCATAAACTCGTTCTCAGATATATAGTTAGTTTGTTTGAACATACTTCCGTTTTTGTAAAAACGGACATAAGGAATGTCAAAATTTCTCCAGCGTGTTTCTTTAAAGTTTTTAAACTCGTAAAAGTAATTGGATTTGTTATATACAAGCTCATATATGTCTATATCTTTATCTGTTTGTATGGAGTAAAGCCAATTTTTCATAGAAGTCCATTGGGGACACCAATCTTGTGTCATAACTACAACGACGATATTCTGAGAGCCTATAACATCTCTGCTGAATTCTCCGTTTTTTATAACACTTAATAATTGATCCTTAGTGATAATTATGTTTCGAACCATGTATTACCTCTCTTAACTGAATTTATTAATGTAATTATATTTTACTCTTTTAATTAACATTAATCAACAAAAAGCAACATATTGAGCTGTAAAGCTATTACCATAATGCGATATATACGATAATTTTATACATATAATGTTTTAAATGGATTAGATTAAAAACATTATTTTAAAGTTAATTAAAATATAAAAGGATTCTACCGCAGTCTGCTAATGCGATAAAATCCACACAAAGAGGAATTGTGCCGATAATGCACATATTACTTGAACACTTTATTAAAAAATGTTGATATCTTTATTTTAGAACCCTTAACAAAATCCATAACTTTAAACTTTACTTTAACCGGAATATCATCGGTGTTTTGTGAAGTTATAATTTCATATTCATCTTCAGACAGGCAATTTTTAAGTTTTAACTTTACATCATCGGGCACCTTTCCATGGGTTGCATCAACAAAGCATAATGGAGGGAACAATACGCACCACCAGTTAGCTCCTTCACCTGAGCCTATCACAATTCTCAGAGCCTGATAATTACCGGCCGGCAGAGCTATATCGCCATATGTCTTTGTCGGGAAAGGAAAATTACCGAGCATGGATTTTACAGTATAATTTTTGCCCCACTTTTTAACTTCTTCTTTGGCAATTGAGTTTATTTTGTCCATGTCTCTAATAAGAATATCCTTTGCATCTTTTACGTTTGAATCTAATTTGAGGTTTTCTTTCATATATTTTAATACAATATCCCGAACGCTTATTTTCATTGCCTGGTCCTCAGCCGAATCGCTGTTAGCTATTACATGAAGTCTGATAATTTCTTCAGACAGGTTTTTGTTAAATTCATCGGAATATGAGTTGCATATCAATAATGAAATAAGAATTATAAGTGCCAGAATGCTTGAGGCTAGCTTTATAGCCTGTTTAAATCTTAAATTGGAAGCTACCTTTATTTTCATTGTAAAATCCCCCTAAAATATTATGTATATCATTTTTCTTCATAAGTTAACTTATTTAGCTTTGTATAAATAAGTATTGTCAAAATTAATAAACTTTATACTTTATAGAAAAAAACTCATTGAGGGAGATTCATTGCCAGATTAATTTTTTTTATTCATTATAGGAAAAAATGTGATTTTATTAATATTTGAAAGGGCTTATAAAAATGAAATTAGCCGGTATGTCACCGGACATATCGGCTATGTTTGAATTCTGTATTTAATATTATTTTTTGTCCTGGTATTCCAGAGAAGCTCTAATAAAGTCTTTAAACAAAGGATGGGGTCTGTTCGGTCTTGACTTGAACTCGGGATGAAATTGAACCCCGACATACCAAATATGGTCGGCAAGCTCAATTGTTTCTACCAGCTTTTCACTTGGTGAAAGGCCTGAAACAGTCAGTCCCTTGCTAATCAATAACTCTCTGAACTCGTTGTTAACCTCATATCTATGTCTATGCCTTTCATATACAAGGCCTTCCCCGTATATCTGGTTAAGCTTTGATCCTTCTTTAATCTTGCATGGATACAATCCAAGCCTCATTGTTCCGCCCATTTCATCGATGTCTCTTTGTTCGGGCATGAGGTCAATTACGGGATAAGCTGTTGAAGCGTCGAATTCAGAGCTGTGAGCCGATGAAAGACCTACTACATTTCTGGCAAATTCAACTACGGCCATCTGCATACCAAGGCATATACCGAAATAAGGTAAATTATTTTCACGGCAATATTTTGCAGCTAATATTTTTCCTTCTATTCCTCTATCACCAAATCCGCCGGGAACCAGAACACCATCAACATCACTGAGGCATTCAAACAGATTGCTTTCATCCAAATGTTCCGAGTTTATCCACTTAATCTTAACATCTGAACTATTAGCAATACCTCCATGCTTTAATGCTTCTACAACGCTTATATATGCATCATGAAGCTCTACATATTTGCCGACAAGTGCAATGGTTACAGATTTTTCTAAATTTTTTTGCTTTGTGACAAGCTCTTGCCACTCGGTAAGGTCAGGTGCTTTGCATTGAAGATTAAGCTTTCTGCATGTAATATCCGCCAAACCTTCTTTTTCAAGCATAAGAGGCACTTCATACAATACATCCACATCAAGGTTCTGAATTACTGAGTCTCCCGGTATGTTGCAAAATAGACCGATTTTATCTCTTAACTCCTTTGAAAGAGTATTTTCCGTTCTGCAAACAATAACATCAGGCTGTATACCTATGCTTCTTAATTCCTTGACACTGTGCTGTGTCGGCTTGGTCTTAGGCTCTCTTGAATTACTGAGGTAGGGTACCAATGTAACATGAATATACATTACATTTTCACGTCCTACATCTGTTGCAACCTGTCTTATAGCTTCAAGAAAAGGGAGACTTTCTATATCCCCTACAGTTCCGCCAATTTCTGTTATAACAATATCGGTGTGATCGGACTTTCCAACCCTATAAATCCTGTTTTTTATTTCATTGGTAACATGTGGTATTACCTGAACGGTACCGCCAAGGAAATCTCCTTTTCTTTCTTTGCTTATAATTGACCAATAAATTTTACCTGTTGTAACATTGTTATTTTTGCTTAAGCTTTCATCTATAAATCTTTCATAATGGCCCAAGTCTAAGTCTGTCTCAGCACCATCATCAGTAACAAAAACCTCTCCGTGCTGATATGGACTCATAGTGCCCGGGTCTACGTTTATGTAGGGATCAAACTTTTGAATAGTAACGTGCAAGCCTCTTGCTTTTAAGAGCCTTCCAAGAGATGCGGCCGTTATTCCCTTCCCTAAACCTGAAACAACTCCGCCAGTAACAAATACATACTTCACAGACATGATTAAAATCCTCCTAAATGGTCCGAGCCACCTTTAAATAAATATATGTTAAGATAAATATATGTTAAGATAAATCTAATCTCCAAAAAACACACTCTTTATTTTATATTTGTGCTTTTCCAGTGTCAATAGAAATATATTAAAAGCACCAATATAAAAGCTAAAACACATTATTTAATAGTGTCTTAGCTTCTAAATAATATTATTTGAATATTATTTGGAAATATTATGCCTAGTTTGGCTTTGCAAATATCATTCTGCCCGCTGATGTCTGTAAGTTGCTTGTAACGGTAACACTTATGGACTGTCCAATATAGTTTTTACCGTTTTCTACAACAATCATGGTTCCGTCTTCTAAATAACCCAATCCCTGGCCTGGTTCCTTGCCGTCCTTGACAACCTGAATTTTCATTTCATCTCCGGGCAGTGCCACAGGTTTTACGGCATTTGACAAATCATTTATGTTCAGTACCTTAACTCCATGAACGCATGCTACTTTATTGAGGTTCATATCGATGGTTATAACGGTACTGTTTGTCTTTTTTGCGATTTTCAGCAGCTTATCGTCAACTTGGTTTCCATCAATCCCATCAAATTCTTGAATACAGACTATGTCGCCAAATTCCTTTAGCAGAGTATTGAGGATGTCCAGACCTCTTTTACCCTTTGCCCTTTTCAAAGAATCGGATGAGTCTGCAATTAATCGTAATTCTTCCAATACAAAATCAGGCACAATCAAATTGCCGTCTATGCACCCTGTTCTCACAATATCAAGTATACGACCATCTATAATTGTACAGGTGTCAAGGAACTTTTTACATGAAGAACTACTAATTGTACTTTTGCCAAATTTTGGTGAACCTATAATAGCATCATTACGCTTTCCTACAACAAGCCCAATGGCGAAAAAAATGCAAGCAAAGAATATATTGGCAAATAAGGCTAAAGGCAAACCGACTATATCAATGTTTTTAATCGGTATAACAATTAGATTTGCTATTATTAGTCCAATAATTGACCCAATAGAACTTACTGCCAATTCATATAAGCTTAAACTTTGTATAATTTCTTCTGTCTTATCAAACACTATTGAAACCAACTCAATAGTTTTATCGCCTGCCAGATAAAATACTATACTGCAAAATATACATGACAGTATAATCATTGTTATCTGGATCATTAAGCTTGTTTGAGTATTAGATAAAGACAAAATGGTATTAGTCAACGTGAAACCGGTAATACCACCAACAACGGAGAATGAAATCTTTATGATTTTATTAAGCACTGTAGTTATCCCCCAAATTAATCATAAGGCGGTCTTAGAGGTTATTGCTTCGTAATAGGCAAAACAACTAAGAATTGAGATACTTGTTCATTATCCTTTCTATTTCTACTGGCTCAGTATTTTTTGCTAGAACAAGCTCACTAACTAAAATTTGTTTGGCACTATTTAACATTTTACGCTCACCTGTAGACAACCCTTTATCTCTGTCCCTCTGAATGAGTGATCTTACAACACAGGCAATTTCAAAAATGTTACCGCTTTTTATTTTAGTCATATTTTCCCTATACCGTTTATTCCAATTGCTGTTTGAAGATTGCTCCATTTCACCTAAGGTGGCTAATACTTTGTCGGCATCTTGATTACTAATAACTTCTCGAATTCCTATATCCGCTACATTGCTTGTGGGTATCATAACCTTCATTTCACCAATAGGTATTTTTACCACATAATAGCTTTTTTTCTGGCCAAGAATCTCTTTTTCTTCTATAGACTCTATGATTCCAGCACCATGCATCGGATAAACTATCTTATCTCCTATATTATACATATGTACGCCTCCATAATAAATAAAGCAAAGGAAAAAAAGGAAAAAAATTATCTTTCTATATTATATATTAATGAATGAAAAAGACTAATGAAGTTCAATCTATCTATAACTTGTCTTACATACTAGAAAAATAAATGGAATAAAACATTTGAAAACTCTTAATACCACCTCCCATTGATATTGATTAATGAAGTAAAGTTCTTATATTTTAAGTATACTATAAACACTTTTACATGTCAAAAGATTCATTTTAACATTAGGTAATAATGTGTGTCAATAATGGCATTTCAAAAAAATATGTCACTAATATTATAATTTTTAAATGCCGATATATATTAGGCAATAAGAATTAAAATCCATCATAATTTGTTCAATTTTTTAAATTCATATAAATAATCAAAGGTGGCGGTTTTATGAAATTTGTAAGGAAGCTGATGGCCGCTTTTTTGGCCATGATGATTGCTATTGGAAGTTTTCCGGGAAATCAAAAAACAGTATATGCAGAACCAACTTTTTTTCTTACAGCCTATGCATTTGAATCAGGGATATTAACCCTTAGATGGCCTGCCTTAGCTGGTGCTAAATCTGTAAAAGTTACATATCATATTCCTGGAAATCCACCGGAACTTAAAGAAATCACGAATGTTCAGAGTACAAATACTATTGATATTCCAGGTCTTTTAAATGATATTGTTTACGACATAGTGTTGGAAGTATATGGGGATGAAAGTGGTACAAATCCGCCCATTGGAAGAGGCCTTTTGTATTTTTGCCCTAATATAAGCTTCACAGCAAAGTCACTGGAGCAGAATAGAGAACCTGTTCCAGGTGGTGGCTATGAAATTGGAGTTAAACCGGCTTTAAACATTAAGTGGACTATTCCAAAGGTCTGGTATGAAGCTACAAATACATTCGAATATATAAATAAGAAAAACGTAATGCTTCAAATTCAGCAAAAAGTCAACTTGTTTTATGATGAGTCAAGGGAGTTCGATACGTTTAACTTCAGAATAAATATTTCTACAGACTATGGTAACTTGAACAGCGGTTCAACCCAAGCAGCCGTATTGGTAAACCAGGAGTCTCCCACCGATCCTATATCCTACAAAGCAACTGTATCGGGAAGCAGTTTGACGGCTGATGTAAGGGATATGGATGCGTCAGGAAGTATTAATTTCGACTTGATTGGAAGAGGAAGTAAATCATCGGAATTACCTGAGCCTCAAAATTTCCAGCTACCCCATGAGGATATATTGCCAGGTACCGTTTATTATATGAATATTAAGCCAATTGTTAAAAATTCAGCGGGGGATACGGTTAACTGCATTACTGTAGGGCCTGCAATGGAACAGAACGGAAGTCGTTTAACGGGAGTTGTTCCTTATGTTTATACACCCATAAGATTCCAGTTATCAAGAGATGAAGCAAATAATGTATATGCTAAAGTATTCAGGATTAATCAAGGCAGCCTTGATTTACCTGCATTAAAATATGAAATTCAGACAAGTGATGATCCCACGATTGAGGGTGACTGGACGGTCAGAAAAAGCCTAAATGACAGTTATTTTCCCGATGGAGCGGATTATACTTTAACAGCATTCACTGTTAATAATGTAAATAACCTCATTTATTATAAGGTGGTTGTCAAAACCGATTCTTCAAGTGACAGGCTGGAGTCCCCAAAAATGGGATATATTATAAAAGAGGATAACTCCAGGCCACCGGTACCGACAAATTTGACAATTGTGGACAGGACTGCAGTACCGGGAGATGTATATCATCCTCAAACCAATGCTGTTATTAATATTAAAACAACTGATATTACCATTTCATGGAATAAGCCTTCTAACTGGAGTGAAATTAAAAATGCCACTCCATATGATGAAAGCAACGACTTATATTTTCATTTTCTATTAAGCACAAGTCAATCTGATATATCTACTCTTCCATATCCAAGGCTTGAGTTTAACGGCATGGTTTATGGTGAATTTCAGGCAAAATACAGGCTTGTAAGGTATGTCAGTGCCAATTCACCCAATATAATTGAAGATGGAAACAGACTGGTATATAAATTAAAGGGTTTTGAACTCTTTAAGGGTGAGGATGCTGATGGTATGGCGGATAATGATATAGACAATCCTGATGGCTATCCTACATATCTCATACCCAACAAGGTGTATTATTTGCAGATGTATACTGCAAGTGGTGCATATAAAGGGACTATGAATAAGGAACAAATGTCTGACAGATCTATTCCTGTAAGTTTTACAACCCTGACAATGAATGGAAAAGAAGTTCCCATGCCTTATGATTTGAGGCTTACAAAAAACAATATTGAAACTGTTCCCGAATCATCAGAAATTACCAACAGTATTGAGCTTCAATTTGATAAGGTAAATATAAACTGGGCTGATTATACATCAAACTTGAGCGTTTCCAGGGCTGTGTATTATGATTTGTACGCGAGCAACAGTACCGCAAAGGATTCATTTATAAATGTAGGCTCCACAGAGTATCCCCTTGGAGATGTGAAGTTTATAGGAACAGATCAATATAGCACATCAATTAAAGTTATGATTGATAAGTTTTCCGAAAACGATCCAAATAATTTGGATCCTTCACCGTACAGTATATTTGGACCGAAATTAAAGCCCAATACCACATACTATTTTACCGTGAGGACCAGAATAGTATTTGGAGATTCGCGTCAGGAATCCATGTTTACGGCCATACTGCCTGTAACAACTGTAAACGGCAGGATTTCTCCACCCGACGAGTCTTTTAGAAAACCCATTGCACCTGATGACTTTTCCATTGCCCAGAATAGCTCCGGTAACCTTTTGGTGTCAGGCTCGTCTGTAACGTTTCAGTGGACAAATAGTGAACCTGATGTGATATATGAGATTATATGCACAACAAACATGCTTGCACCCGATGCTCCGCCATCCATGTATACTGACGATATGTACTACAATAGCTTTATTTCCGCATTGGGCAATATATCCCTTGACCCGGGTGAAGTGCCACTACCGGATAATTTTACATATGACATTTCGGAAAAGAAGTGTCAATATTCCATTGACAGGTGGCTTTTACCTAACAAGCTGTATTATTTCAGTATAAGGGCTATAAATAAAAGCGACGGCAAAACCAGTGCATGGATTTGCATACCGGTAACAACACTTTTGATTGAGTCTCCCGATAACCTTATACCTGTGACTGGTTCTGAGATAGGTATATCATGGGAGGATACAAGTGTAAACGTAATTCCCGATGACTTCAAAATTTACGTAAAAGGGCCGGATGATAAAGATTTTAAAGCTTTAGCAAGATCCAATTATGTTGTTTCAAGAGAGAATACCATTTATTACGGAAGGATTTTCAATCTCAAATATAATTCATTATACGATGTAAGGGTTTATAAGGGAAATACACAACTTTCACTAATTTTTGAGAAAAAAGGTATAGTTACCATGGATAAGGAACATCAGGTGGAAGTAAAGTGGAAGGGAAGGATAGGATATAAATATGAGTTGGCAATAAAATCAGCGGATGATGTGGATTATACGATATTGAGCGATTTGGATCTTGAGCAGTACGCAAACATAAATTCGGGAGTGCTTCCGTATTATATAGAAAAATCACCTGAACGTGCAGGTACCGAATATTATAACTTTTATGCCAGAATAAAGACTGTTGCGACTATGCAGGCTGACGGTACCGTTAAGCGTGTTCCTCTCAAGTCAAACATGAAATATTACATAAAAGTAAGGGCCTATAAGGTTGATACTTTTGATTTATCTGCGGTTTCCTTCTCAAAATATGTTGGTCCTGTAAGTATAAGGACAGAGTTCAACCAGGATGATTATGACAAGGTGGATGAGGATACAAAGAAAAAAGCAACATTCCTTGATAAAATAAGCAAAATTGAGGAAAGCATGTTTTGGAATATGGCTATTAACAGTGATATAAACAAGCTTTTCATTAAGGAAGATCGTATGAAAAATGGTTTTCAAAACAATGGGCGATATCCCTATGTCCTTGATATTACACCATCTAGCAGCAATATTGATACGGATATAGTATATATACCGTCCGGAGTTATAGAGCTTATGAACGCTGAAGACAGAAGCCTTGTTATTAAAACTTTAGGAACCGAGTTTACAATAAGACCGAAATCCATTGATTTAAAAACAATAGGCAAGATAAACAATTTTAACTTTGAGAGTAAGTTCTTTAAAATGACTGTTACAAGAAGTACAAGTGGAGTTGCTTTGCCTGGAAATTCCAGCCTTGCCTCAAAAATTATATCAATAAGTTTTAAAGCTGTTGATGCTGAAAAAGATGCTTCGGATGTTGAAAAGCTCATAAACGATAAGCTTTATAACAAAGATACGGGACTTGTCCAGAATAGGATAAACGTTATCCTGGGTTCGGATTCTATAAAAATGACACCGGGCGAAATGGAGAAGTACCTCACTGATGTAACAAATGAATTGGTTATGACATTAGCCGACTATATTGTGAAAGTTGTAGAAGGACAAGGGTCTACTCCGGGAATTATAAAAAGAGAAGCACAAATTACACAGTTTAATGATGCTGTTCCGATTAAGCTTTCATATAATAGTTCAAGGGGAAGGACATATCCTTATGTACTCAGGGATGGGGAAACTTCATGGAGAAAGCTAAGTGACCAGGCTTATACGGCAGAAGCCGACAAAATTACATTAACATCTGCCAATACGGGAAAATTTGCTGTGGTGACAGACTCCATTGCTGTAAACGATATGCCTGAAAGCAGCGTGGCAGCTGAGGATATAAGAAAACTTGCAGCAAAATACGATTTAAGCAAAGTGTTCGGTACAAATGGTTCCATATATCCAGAAAGCACACTGGCGGTAAAAGACGCTGTGAATTTATATGAGCTTATAACAAGTGGCAGCAAAGGTCCTGCAGGTCTAGATGTAAAACAGAAGATTGCAGCGTTGGGCCTTACGGATGTTTTGGGAAATGTAAGTACTATGAAAAGCCTTGAACGTCAAGAGCTTGCAGGAGTAATTGCGAAACTTTACATAATGAAAATGGGAATCGATATTGGAAGATTTGAAGCTTCAACAAATACCCGGATTACTGATGAAGAAAGCATATCGCCTGCACTTAAAAAGTATGTGATGCTTTGTACTGATATTAAGGTACTTTTACTTGATGAAAAAGGCAACTTCAAACCGGACAGTCTTGTTACTCGAGCCCAGGCCATATCAGCTATAGTCAGGGTCTTAGAATTGACCGGTGACATAAAAAAGTGAGGTGAGGTTTATGAAGGTGTTTAAAAGAATACTGAGTCTGATAGTTATTTCGTGTGTTATTATTACAATAAATCCGTATTATTCCAATTTTGTAAAGGCTGCATATACTGACACATCTCCCCAGCAGGCACCACAAAAGCTGAGGGTTGAAGCAATAAACCCTGATGAGCCTCCAATAGGATATAATGAGTTTGACGGGTACTATGTGGATTTAAAGTGGGACAATGTAGTATTTCCCGGTGATTCTGATTCGGGATATATAAATGTTCATTTGCAGGAGGTAAACAAAGCATATAAGCCTTCTACAACTGTGCAGCTGAGAGAAAAAGATCTTCCGGGAGGAACAACTGAGATAAGGCTCAGGAACCTTAAATCGGGAACAATGTATTATGTGTCGTTGACTGCGTACCATACCCATACTTATGACGGTAAAACCTATAACAGTGCACTATCTGCTGAGTCCAACAAAGTAAAGTTTATGACTGACATAAATCTTGCCGGATCGTCATTTGGAGTAAATCAGTTAAGGATTGAGTGGGATGATGTATGGAATGTAGGAAAGAGAATTGCCTATAAGCTCTATGTATCGGAGTCTTCCGAATTTAATAATGTTCAGCCCTTATACATAGGAGAAGCACAGATAGAACCCTCAGGCCCCATAAAAGTCGACCAGAATTCGGGTAGATTGGAATACATACTTACAGTAAATGACCCGGGCAGGGTTTATTACATAAAAATTGCACCGGATATTACAGAGGCTAACCTGAAAATGAACGATGAGTCAAATATGATAATGGTTAGTAGCTTTATTGTAGCAAGAACCAACAAGGTATCGGAAACACCGGAGGGAAGCACCTGGAGGATTGACTGGAGCCAAGTTGTTACCGGCTTAGGTAATACGGATATAACAATTTCGTATCAGATATTCAGAGGCAATATTGATAATAACGATGTTCCCCAGTACATGGCTACAGTTAACGATACAAACTTTTTTGTTACAGTGCCTCTTGGAGAAAACAAATATTACTATACAATACTTGCAAGTATAACCAAAAACGGTAATGATGTATATCCCGGAATAAAAATAGGATCTGATAAAATTTTTCTAAATGAGCAAGATATTATAATGACTCCTGAAGTACCTGAAATTACGGATCTTTTTGAAAGAGTTACAGGTGATACTATAATAAGCTATATTGATGAGCTTAAGCCTAACAGTGCTACTGTTCTTTGGAGAGTGCCCAAAAAAGGCGATGGAAGTGTTGATACCGATATCACATATGATATTTGGCTTATTGATAATCCCAATCTATTGGACAATCCGCCTGATAATAAAAGGATTGAACGGGATTTTAAGCCTTCTTCGGATAATTACATCATTGACGGGATTGAATTGAGAGGGTATAAATACACTGTTTCAAACTTGACTCCAAACTCAACATATTATTTCAAAATAATTGCAAAGAAGATTCAGGTGGATTATGTGGACGAAAAGCTGCAAAGTGTAGTAAGGAAATCCGATCCGGCAATAAAAGTAATAATTACTCCTTCAGAAGGTCCCATAGATCAGCCTTTGATTCCGGCAAGACCGCCATTAAGCATTAAAATGACACAGGAAGGGCAGCCGGATATTACTTCTTCAACCGTTACAATAAGTTTAAAAAATAAATGGTATGATATATTTAATGATGAAACTGGAAAATGGGAATACATACGCACTGAAAAGTTGAATCAAGACGATATTCCGCCATATTCACCAACGCCTGAAACATTAGATGGTAAAAAATACCGTGTTGTAGAATATGATTCAGATGTTACAATAGATGTAGGATGTGTTGAATACGTTGAAGGAATGTCATATAATGACATTGTAAATATAACTGCCGATAAGGTAACAGGATTTCCTGTTGCTCCTAACGATGCAGCAGAGGATTCCAGTTTAAACCCTGACGGTAAGAAGCACAATGTGAACATCACATTGACCGGCCTTAACCCAAACACTACTTACATCATATGGGTAAGAGCTGCACGAAAGAACTTAGATCTCATATCGGGTCCATCCGACCCTATAGTAATTACAACGGAACCTGATGTTGTACCGCCTATAGTCAAACCTACAGTGCCTATTTTTAACTATGGCCTGGCAGGGGACACTTTTGTGGATTTAGGATGGAATTTTAATAACAATTATAAATATTATTTAAAATATAGTACAGTGGAGAATATAAATTCAGCTTCACAAGCAATTCAAGTAAATCCTGAAGATCTTGCAAATGCCAGCTTTTATAGGATAAATGACCTTTTGCAGGATACTGTATATTTTTTCTGGGTTCAGGCTGAAACGCTTTCAGGTGACTCTAAATCGGAATGGAGTGATTCATACATTCTCAAGACTCTGCCGTTAAGTCCGCCTGAAACTCCTGCTGGTTTTGGAATAAAGAATGGGAATGATGCTGTTACAAAAAACAGTATAACATTTGAATGGATTAAGGCCGAAGGGATGGAGTACAAGCTTGAGATAGCATCTGACATTAATTATAAAAATATGACTGAATATAAACTAAAAGATGTGTCGGAGTTTAAAGTTGAAGGGCTTAAATCCAATTTCAGATATTATGCCAGGTTGTATGCATATGATCCTAAAAAAGAAGCTTATTCGGCACCGACACAAAGCATAACTGTAAGGACCGGAAGAAGCGATGATGACTACGATTCGGATCAGGATATTGAAAATGTATTGACTGGGGAATTTGTGGTTATTGATACCAAGTTAATTAACAACATTTGGAATGTTAGTATTACCGGTTCAAATGCCGATAGATTTATTGAGAATATGCAAAAGGACAAAGTGGTAGATTATACAATAGATTTAACTAATCCTCCTGGGAAGGCAAGCAATATCAAGGTGACAATAGGCAGTAGAGTTGTGGATGCAATGGCTGTTCTCAAGGAAAACATAATTATTTTAGTACAAAGCGATACTAATGGAAGGATGCAGTTTATATTCGGAAACGATATTTTAGCGGAAGACACAAGAAAGTCTCTGTCAAGGAAAATGGGAGAGTTTAATTATGAATTAAGTATAGGGTTTCCCGGAAGCAATGTGAAGGAAGGAAGCTCTAACGTAAAGTTTAAAACCAGTGATGTAGTTGTTGGGTTAACAGCCAACGGCAAAAGTAGTCAGTCAGCTGTGACCAAGTTCGATCAGCCCATGAAAATTCTTTTTCCGTATACCGATTATGATTGGTACAGGGAAGGCAAAACAAGCGGATTTGGGTTTGATTATGACAGTATGAAGTGGAATAAGCTTAATACAAGTGCCGTATATGATGAGAACACAGGCAAAGGATTTGTGAAGGTAAGAGCTGAAAAGCCGGGCAATATTGCAATTGCAGAATACGGAAACAGCTACTATGACGATATATCGGGCAATTGGGCGGAAAGCTCAATAAATAATATAGCCGCAAAATTAAACTTAAAAAGCATAGAAGGCAGTTCTTTCAAGCCTAATAAAAATATGAGTCTTGGAGAAGCTGTGAAGCTTATGTTGGATGTAATGAATGTAAATTATGGCAATGATTACATGATAATGGCATCAAGGTCTAAGATTATAACTGAAGATGAGATTTCTAAGCAAGGAGATAATTGCACTAGGGAAAAAGCGATTGCAATGATATGTAGATTGTATGAGATTAAAACGGGTAAATCCGGTAAGCTTTCAAGCTTAAGCAATTCGGGGTATAAAGATATAAATACGGTATCACAAAAATATGCAAAAGAGGTTAATTTCGCCATACAAAACGGCATAGTAACAAAGAGAGGCAGCGATTACTTAAATCCATTAGGAGCTGTTACACGAGGAGAGGCAGCAGCAATGATTGAGAAGCTTCTTGTTCTTACAGGCGAGTTGTAGTGTGAGCTGTAGTATTACATATTGATTTGTTTTTCCTGGAGGCATTTATGAGTAAATTATATAAATCTGTTGCCGGCTTAATAATCGTAATAATATTGGTTAATATACTCCCCTCCGGCATTGCTCATGCACATGGGGTTATATATGATACTGTTTTACTTGACAACAACAAAATAAGAATAACATTAAAATGGAGTGAGCCTTCCAATAAAGGAATATCCATTGCATTTTATCATTTAAAAAACGGTAAAACATTAAATATAGGTTATGAGATAAAGGATGGAGCTAAAGATACGGCAACCTTGGATTACAGCCTTGCAGGAGCCATTGCTCCCATAAGAATTGTGCTGACAGATATTTCACCGGGAGCAGACCTTCCGTTTAAAGATATAAAAAATACAGAAGCTGAAGAATATATAAGGCATCTGCACGATATGGGCATTTTAAACGGCAAGGAGAGGGATTATTTTAAACCTAAAGATCTTATTTCAAGGGCTGAATTTGCGGTTATGATTGTCAAGGCATTGAATTTGAAAATAGAAAAGTCCAAAGATATCCGCTATAAGGATATCTCAAATCACTGGGCAAAGGATTATATTAATACTGCGGCACAGAATGGACTTATATCGGGGTATGGTGACGGCACAATGAGACCGGATAATAATGTTACCGTTGGAGAAGCCTGTACTCTTATTTATAAGGCATTCAAAATAAAGACAAATTATAATGGAATTTATGATAAACTTAAAAAGGATAAATGGTACAGCCAATATGTAAAAAATATTTTTGATCTTAAAATTTTATTGACGAGTGACAGCATTTATAGGAATTTTGACGAAGAAGCATTTATTAACAGAGCAAATTGTGCCATTTTATTGAGTAGAGCCTTATCTTTATAAAAAACAATTTAGTCTACATTTGACAGAGCAAATAACGGGCGTTTTTACGGGCATGTTTATTATACCAATAAAAATTAGTTGAAAAAATGTATATACCTCGTCTAAAGGGGCAATAATTTAATAGAATTACGCCTGTATTTATTTTTTGGAAAAATATATGAAAAGGACTGAGGGATATGAAAAAAGCAACTTATGTGTTGATTTCCATAATCATTCTGGTCAGTATTGTTCTTACCATAAGGTATTTTGAAAAATCACAGGAAGATAACAGATCAGCAGATGTTCTCATAGAGTCGTTTACGATATCCGATGCCTAATTTAATGAAAAAACTACAGAAACATTATAAAATATGTGGAAAAGTTTAAAGGAGTCCAGTGGTAAAAAGTCAAGAGGTGATTGGAAAAAATTTTTGAAAATTT
>ERZ795046.358-NODE-358-length-57034-cov-4.512329_pt1 | contig 57034 bp, 48 predicted proteins | sample MGYA00375130_ERZ795046 | MGnify/ENA primary metagenome ERZ795046 (study PRJEB30175, sample SAMN05720202) | activated sludge metagenome | isolation source: anaerobic digester from wastewater treatment plant | place: Japan | collected 2015-05-15 ... | reverse complement strand
AGACTTTCTATCATATATCTACGAGTATTTTCAAACGAAGGATTAAATAAAACAGTTCTCTTTCCATCTATTTCTATTTGAGTTTCTGTTATTCGCCATATTATTTTTCCTTTATTTCCAATAATATGAATTTCTGGATCTATCTTTTCTAAACAAGCATGTGTTGCAAAAAAATAAATAGGCAAATCTTTTTTCGTTATAATTCTCATACAAACTGTATCAGGAGATTCTATATTATTAGCTCTATAAGTTTCGGCTTGAACAGATTTAATTTCTGCTGAAGATAAAATGTTTTCACCAGCAAAAAAACAAATTTGGTTTAACTGATGAGAAAGGGCATTATTGAAAGGGGAGTCTAAAACCCACTGCTCATTAAGCTTCAATTTTCCAGCCCAATTATTTCTTTTATAATAAGATTCTGTTCGTGGCCACATGGCAAAACATTTTATTGTTTTTATATTACCAATTTTCCCATCTAATATGAGATTTTTTATTTTTAAAAATTCAGGATTGTAAGTATGTTGAAAACCAACAGCGACAAATCGTTCTGCAGTAGATTGAACTTTTTCCATTTCCAAGACATCTTGTATGGTAGGAGCTGCGGGTTTTTCTACAAAGACATTAGTGTTTGAACGTAATGCCTGTATCGTCATCTCCTTATGTAAATGAATTCCTGTTGGAATAAAACAGATATCAATTTTTCCTTTATTTTCCGTAAGCATTTCATTGTAATTTGTATATAATTTACATTGAATAGCTCTAAGTTCATTACATTTTTTTTCTTCCTCCTTCTGATTTATAACAGTAGCAGAAATAAGATTTAATACCTTTTTTTTGTGATAATACATTAAATCCATGTAATGATATGTCCCAAAACCGGATATTCCAATTATTGCAACATTTTTCATAAGCTGTAAATACCTTTTTTCATATGGAAGTAATAATTATTTCTCTAAAATTGAGGTTTGAGAAATACATTTCTTATTAGAATAGGCGTTTTTAATTTTTCAAATGTTCTTATGTAAAATCCAGAAAATGAAGAAAATTCATTATTTTTATCCACAAGAAAATCAACTAAAGGAATTTGGAGAAATTGCCATTCTGAAGTGTCTTTCAAAGATAATGGAATTTCATTTGTCTCTATTGTATTGTCTAAGGTTAAGGCCCTTATTTTTAAATCTTTACGTCCTTGGAAATTATCAACTTTCATCTCTATTTGAAGTACCCATTTTACCTTTATACGAGATATTAAATCAACTACAGCATCCTCTCTCTTTGTTTGATAACTTGCCCCTCCTGCTCCATTTGAAACAATTGCCAAAAAAACTTCATTATTTTCTTTGTATAGTTTCATGTTGGCATCCTTCCATCCTGATAAATACCAACCTGAGTTTTTTTCTCCTTTAAAAACAGGAATTGGGGTAGCAGGTAATTTCTGAGGATTTATATTAATTAAAGGTTGCTTTGAACGGGCAAAATCAAGTAAATTTTCCTTCTTCCAACCAGAATAATACCCTTTCTTTGAACCAAATTCAATACTGTCAAAAGCATCTCCAATATCAAAAAATTCCCTACATTTTTCAGGGTTTGAATATCCTATGTTTTCACCTTTTCGAGATCCTGAAAGCCATATAATAGAATTAATATTATCTACTCGTGTAATAATGTCTTTTTGTTTATCAGAAAGAGTGACAATGCAATCTTCAATTTGTATCTTCATTTCTTTTTCCTTCTCTGGAGTAACATGCCAATCATTAAAGAAGATGGAATAAGTGTTATGTACAAAACTACATTTATACGCGAATACTTTACCCGTTGTCCATAATCCACATTCTTCACTATTCCCACCACGCTTGAAGGCATAAGCTCCAAGACAACGAATCATTACAGTACCAGGATCATTACTCCAAAAACGAAAGTTTTTCTTATTACGTAAGGAAATGCAACCAATTAATAAGGGATTAATAGTCTTTAAATCCCATCCTCCATCAGTGTTATCAAAAGCACTACAGCCAATAAACGTAATATTGTATGAGTTACGTTCTGCGCAAAACCCATCTGCATTCCAGTAACCTTCACCAGCATCCCAATAGTTATTACGTGCATCACAATTGATAAAAGTTATATCATGATCATAAACCCCTTCTTTACCTCCTTGTAAAGAAAAACCCATTTGGAAAGGTTCTGTAGCCCATTCTTTACCTCCTGCATTAGCAAAACAGTTTTCAAGTACAATATTATAACAGCCATCCTTAAAACGAAAACCACGCTTAACATAGTTTTCTATACGGCAGTTGCGAATAACAATATCATGAGAGCCAATTTCTGGCCTCATTACTTCTGCTCCTCCCGTTATTATAATTCCTTCTCTCATTTCTCTCATGTTTATATTTTCAAGTTGCCCAAAAGAAGAATTACCTTCAACTTCAATACCAACTTTGCATTTTTCTATATTTATGTTTTCTATTACCCACCATGTAGAATTTTTCTTAATTTTAAAAACAGAAAACCCTTTTTCTTTATCGGTTTTATTCCAAGAGCCAATAAATGTTGGATATTTTCCTCCTCTTGGGACCCCACAGATTCTGAGGATTTCTTCCTTATTTCTACCATTAGAGTTTATGATTAGCTGTTGAGCAGGATAATCTCCACCTTCTATATAGAGAGTATCTCCGGCTGACATGGAATCCCAAACTTTCTGCCAATTTTCTACTTCATTAAAAGCAATAGCATTATCCCAGTTTGAACCATCCTTGTTCCCTGCTCCAACTAGATTTACGTATATGTTATCTGCCCATACAATGGTAAATGTTAGAAAAAAAACAATAATTAAAAATTGTTTAAGAAAGAAATTCATTTAAATTCTCCTTATTTTATTTATGGAACAAACCATCTACATGCATCATGTGGTCTACTAATTTTAATACCATCATCTGTTATAAAATTAAAACCTTCAATATGTCCATCAAGACATACAGTATTAAGTCTGCCTTTAAAAACCTTACTAATATGTCTATATATGTATATTTGCCGCCACCTATTTGGAAATAGATAAAAACTACTTCCCTCTCCCCAATGAGCGCCTGTATCTCCAATCCAAACAGTACGTTCAGGTTTACGACTTCTGAAAGGAAATCCACTTACTTGATAATTCATACCATACCAATAAATATTTTCACTTGAAGCTGTTGCTATAGGACACCGTACTGCTTCAGGTAATTTCCAATTTGTACCTCCTCGTGAGTTAAGATATTCATTGATAAGTCCTGTCCATCTCTTTTCATATGGGGCATACCAAATTCCAGTATTAGTTGGATCATATCCTAATGGTGGAGGTATATAATTATAGTCGGTTGCATAATTAGTAGCTGCAATCCCTATTTGTTTCAAATTATTACTACAAACAGTTAATTTAACAAGCTCTTTTACTCGTAGAAGTGATGGGAGTAATATTGATATTAATATTGCAATAATTGCAATAACGATCAAAAGTTCAATAAGGGTGAACTCAAAGACAGTTCTTGTTATTTTATTCATACATACCTCCGGAGTTAATTTCAGATTCGACATAATCACAACCACAAGAGCGTCTCTTAACAAGTTCCGGTATAATGATGCGATTTGAAACAGCATTGTATTTTTTATCCCTTTGATATTCTAATAGTTCCATCAAATTCCACGCTAACGCTTTTAATGATTCTTTTACCGAAGTCATGGGCAATGGCATATGAGGTCTCAACCATGGAAAATCTGAGTAGCTTATTACAGAAACATCATCTGGAACTCTCAGTCCAGTCTTTGTTAAAGCCCTAATTACACCAATTGTTGATTCGGCGCTACCTACAATTAAACCATCAAAATTAATTTTTTCTGACAAGGCGTTCATGCATGTTTGAAACCCTCTTTCTATATCTCGATATACTATCTCTCTTTCCAGTAAAGGATTATATTCAAGTCCAAAATCTGCAATTGCTCTCCTATATCCTTCTATTTGCATTAAAGACATAGAAAAGTTTTTCATTGGACCTGTAAAAATTGCTATTTTTTTTCGCCCATGTTGTACTAAATGTTTTACTGCTTCATAAACTCCAATTCGGTGATCACTTTCAACAAATGGAATTTGTGGAGCATTTTCCAAGCGGCCCAATGAAACACATGGAATCCCAAATTCAAGAATTAAACGGAGGGAATTTCCTAACGTCAAAGGCTGTGAAAGAATTAAACCACCTGCAAAATCTGGAATATTATTCTCATCAATTAATTCGTCAAGTGATTTATCCATGGGCAATGGCGTTAATACTATACTTTGATTTTTGCGTGCAATAAGAGGAGTAATTTCTTTTAATAAGAAAGAAAAAAATAAATCTTCCTTTTCTTCAAGATGGACTAAGGCGTGGACAAAATGTATTATTCGCGATGAAATACCTCTAGGAGATGGTGACTTTTCCTTTTTTACAAAGGTCCCTCTTGTTCCTCTTCGTTCAATAAGTTTCATACTTTCGAGTTTTTCAAGAGCTAATCTCACAGTTGCTCTTGAAACATTATTCATGGAACAAAGATCACGTTCTGATGGGATCATCGAGCCAGCAGGATAAATGCCTTTGTTGATATCATCAGTTAATTTTGCAATAATACTGCTAACTTTAGAATTTTTCATTTTTAGCCTTTTTTATCTCTTTATACCAATTGGAATATAATATACCAATTGGTAATGTCAAATAAAAAAATAAAAAAAAATAATTTTTTTAGAATTATCCTATAAAATCAAGTGGATTTTATCTTTAACTTAGAAACAATAGATGGGGGGAGTTTATTCTATTATTGCTTCAACTCTGAATTTTTTATCATTTGTATTAATTATATCAAGAGAGATAAGGTTTCCATCAATTTTTTTCCCATTTACAGTGAGTTCTTTTATACCTTTTGACAAACCGTTAGGGTTTTTTACGTGAATATAAAATATTTTATTTCTAAATGTTCTTGTAATTTTGAACGATTTCCATTTTTTTGGAATACATGGGTCAATTCTTAGTCCATTAAATTCAGGTCTTATTCCAAGTATGTATTGAGACGCAGCTACAAAAGACCACGATGCAGTGCCTGTTAAGAATGAATTTTTTGCTTCTCCAGGTGTCATTGCATCTCTACCTGCTGTCATTTGACTGTATACGTAAGGTTCACAACGATAGGTGTCGATTTTTTTTTCTTTTGCAGATGGGCAGACACTCATATAGTATTCGAATGCAAGATCTCCGCGCCCAACAATTGTTTCTGCAATTTGAATCCACGTATTATTATGTGTGAATATTCCAGCATTTTCTTTATATCCTGGAGGATAAGAACTTATTTCACCGAGTTCTAAATGGTATGTAGAATAAGCAGGTTGTTGTAATATAATACCGTCTTCTGTTGCAAGATATTTTTTTACCGAATCAAGAGCTTTTTTAGCTAAACCTTCCTCGATTCCGACTCCACCAAGAACTGCCCACCCCTGACTTTCTATAAAAATTTTGCCTTCTTTGCATTTTTTTGAACCTACTGGATTTCCATATGCGTCAAATGCTCTTATAAACCATTGTCCATCCCAGGCATGTTTTTTCATAATTTCACGCATATTTTTGCCTTCTTCTGAAATTGCAGAAGCTTCTTTTTCCATTCCGAGGATATGGTAGATTTCGGACATTTTTGAAGAAGCGAAACAGAAGAGCCCTGCGATCATTACGGATTCTGCGATTTTCGCAGCATCTCCTCCAATATCTCCTGCGAGTTGAAAACTTTCCCCTGGAGTTTTAGAGAAACAGTTGAGATTGAGGCAGTCGTTCCAATCGGCGTGTCCTATAAGTGGAAGACCGTGAGGTCCTCTATTATTAAGGGTATATTTCATAGAAATTTCAAGATGATCAAGAAGAGTTGCTTCATCCTTATTATTTTTATCTGCAAAACCTATTTTTTCCCTTAGTATAGAGATATCTCCAGTTTCATTTATATAAGCTGAAACTGAAAGGATAAGCCAGAGGGGATCATCATTAAAGCCACTTCCCATCATAGAATTGCCTTTTTTAGTAAGAGGCTGAAATTGATGATAGCAAGTGCCATCTGATAATTGAGTGGCAGCGAGATCAAGTATTCTCTCTCTGCATCTTTCTGGTTGAATGTGAACAACTCCAAGTATATCCTGATTACTATCTCTATATCCCATTCCTCTTCCTATCCCGGATTCGTATAGTGAAGCAGATCTTGACATATTGAGTGTGGTCATACATTGATACTGGTTCCAGATATTCACCATTCGGTTCATATTTTTTTCCGGGATTTCAGCTTGATATATTGAAAGTAGTTCATTCCAATAGTCTTTTAGTTGTGTAAAAGCAGAATCGACGGCCTTTGAATTTGCGAATTTTGCAGCTATTTTCTTAAATCCGCTTTTATTTATAGAGCCATCTTTATTGAATTTCTTATTTTCAGGGTTTTCCTCATATCCAAGTATAAAATGAAAGCGCTTCTTTTCTTTTGATTTAAGTTTTATCTTTGTTTGAATAGCTGCTATAGGGGCCCAGCCGAGGGATTTTTTGCTCGTAGATTTTCCGTTTAAAACAGCCTCTGGCGTGTCATATCCATTGTGTACTCCAACAAAGTTATCTCTTGAAGTATCCCATGCATATGTTTTTGAGCCAAAGATGGCAAAATACGCATAATGATTTCTTCTCTCTCGATATTCTGTTTTGTGGAATATTACACCAGGTTCAACTTCTGTTTCTCCAATGGAAAAATTTCTCTGAAAATTAGTCATATCGTCCATAGCATCCCATAAACACCACTCGACGAATCCCCATAAATCAATATTTTTATCTTTAGTTGCTTTATTTTCTATTTCTATATCCCATATTTCCAGATTATGATCAAGAGGAACAAAATACTTTACCGACACGCTGAGATTGTTCTTTTCTCCTGATATAATTGAGTACCCTAAACCGTGCCTGCATTGGTATTTATCGAGCTCAGTTCTTGTTGGTTTCCAACCTGGATTCCAGATATCCTTTCCATCTTTTACGTAGATATATCGGCCATTTGAATCAAGCGGAACATTGTTGTAGCGATAACGAGTAATTCTCCGAAGTCTTGCATCTTTGTAAAAAGAATATCCTCCAGCGGTATTTGTTATGATTCCAAAATAGTCCTGACAACCGATATAATTTATCCAGGGTAGAGGGATATCAGGTCTATTAATGACATATTCTTTATTTTTATCATCGAAATTACCGTATTTCATAAAAAGTCCTTTTTTTGAAGGATATAGTTTAATTTGTTTACGTATATTGTCAAACTTGTATTCTTTTACTGAATGTAAATCTATCGGTTATTATTAAGTTTGCACCAATTTAATTGCCCATTGAGATAGGGTATTGTCACGTGCTCCCGCAACAACAATAAGGTCGTCCTCTTTTGAATTATTTATTAAAAAACGTTCTGCAAAAATTCTTCTTTCATAAAACCTACAATTTATACCTTCTTTTGCAAAAATGGCGGTAACGTCTTGTGATTTTGGATTAAATGAAGTTGTTCCACCTGCATAAAATACAGGCAGAAATATGAATATATCATTTTTTGACAGGACTTTCTTTATTCTTTTTTTAAGCTCATCCTGCATAAGAGCTAAGGGACGATATCCATGAGGTTGAAAGATAAAGAAGAGTCTTCCCTTACAAAGTTCTTTTGCTGTGAGTATACATGATTCTATTTTGTCAGGATTATGTGCGTAATCGTCTACGATTAGGGAGCCGTTTTTATTTTTTCCAACTATGTTAAAACGCCTTCTTACGCCAGTAAATTCTTCTAATGCTGTTATTGCGTTATTATTTATTCCAAGAGCCTGAAGTAAAGAAAGCACAGCAGATGCGTTTATAGCATTATGCTCCCCTGTAATTGGCAGGGTAATGTTAAGGGTGTTTTGTCTTATTTTTACCAGCGCATGAGCTTTGCCATCATCAGAAAAAGAAGGAGAAATATATTGTAACATTTGAATATGTGAGTCTCTCTTTACGGTATTTTTCCCAAAAGTGTAAACTGATACTGACAAGGAACTTGCGATTTTACTCTTTAGTGAATAATTACATATAACAGCTTTTTTGGCAGATGATGCGAATTTCGCAAAAATCTCATTTTGTTCATCTATAGAATAGTGGTCAGGTCCTGTATTCAGAATTACAGCATAATCGCAGAAATAATTTATGAGGCTTTTATCACTCTCATCAGCCTCAAATACGAAATATTTTCCATTTCCTGATAGAAAATTTCCTGGAGATTTATTATCTGCGAATTTTACAACATTTCCACCTATAATGGCTGTAGGAGATAATTTAAGACGGAGGAGTGTTTCTGCTATCCATGCTGACACGGTAGTTTTTCCACTTGTTCCAGTAACAGCTATTGAAATTTTTCCGAATAAATTTTGAGAAAATATATTAAGAGCTTCTGATCTGTGGATTTTCCTTATACCTTCTGCAACATTTAAGTCAGGGTTGTCTTGTTCAATTGCGGTTGAGTAGACCAATATGTCAGGTATAAAATATTTTATAAAGGACCCATTTTGTGGAAAAATTTGGATCTTTCCTTTTTTTAATTGGGATATTAATGCAGAGTTTACACCATTTTCGGAGATTTCTCTATCGCTGCCAGCAACTTCCCAACCTATAGAAGCGAATGCTTGAGCTAATCCGCTCATTCCGATGCCGCATATACCAACAAAATAAATTTTCATCAGGAAAAATAGAAGTTATCTATTTCCAATTGTACTTTCTTTCCAATCATCGGTTCTGAATGGGCTGGCTGGAAGATTTGCAGAATTATAAAGAGAAGCTGGTGGATTATTTGCCCAACAGTATCTTACGGCAACAGGGTTTTGAACTTCTTTTGCGTATACAATCACCTTATTTCCTTCGATAAAAGCTTCTGCATTATAAAATTTTTTGTCCTCTCCGGCTATCACAAAACCTGAAAGTTTGTTTCCTCCTCCAGAAGCTTTTAGACCATTTCCAACGTGATCGAAAGAGATAATTGCCTTTCCATCCAGGAACTCTACGCTTTTAAAAAGGGGACCTGAGTAGACTATGTCATCTCCAAAGACGAGTTTTTGTGCCCAAAGGGCTAATCTTTTTCCAACATCTTGTTTATTTTTGGGATGTATATCGTTTGCTTCACCTATATCGATTATCACAGCTAATCCCGTGTTAGGTACTTTATTAAACGTTAGTAGTTGTGCTTCGCGTAATTCTGCCCATTGACTTGGTTCGTAGTAGTCTTTTCTATCGAGAAAATTGGCAAGCTGAACGATTAGGAATGGTTTTTGTTCTCCTCCCCATAGAGAGCGCCAACTTTCAATCATATCTGGAAGTAATTCTCTGTATTGATATGCTCTCCATGCATTAGATTCTCCTTGATACCAGAGAAATCCCCTTATTCCGTATGGAGCAACAGGATAAACCATTGCATTGTAAAGAGAAGATGCTCGGTGACATGGATGAGTTACCTTTCTTGGTTCAGCAACTTGCCGTTCAATGTAAAAACGCCATTCTCCATTCAATGGGATACTAATGGCATCTCCATTTTCATTAATAAGAGACAATTTCATCTGTTCAGATTTTCCTCCAAAACCGCCACCACCAAAGTGATCAAATACTCTTACGGAGATTAAATTATCTCCTTCTCTCAGAATTTTTACCGGAATATCGTAATTTCGCGGGTGCAACCAATGATTTTCGACAGATGAATCAGTCTTACCAACTTCCGTACCATTGAAATATGTAATGTCAAAATCATCTATGGGACCAAGACTTATTTTTGCTTCTTTTATAGAGTTGATTGAAGGTATGTCTATATGTTTTCTGAACCAGACTGCTCCATCGATTTTTAAATTTATTGGGGATTTTTCCCAGAGTTGTGGAAGATTTATTTTTTTCCATGAACTATCATCATAATCAGTTTTTGCGAAATTCGCAGCTTCTGCAGATATACCAGTATCTTTTATATATTCATCTCTTTTTTCACCTCCTGCGAGCTCTTGCTGTTGTTTTTTCATTTCATCCATATCTGCAGGAATATCTTTTGCCCTCTCAAGTATAGGTGCATAGAGTTCTTTCTTTGATAGAACTTCAATAGGCATCCACGATTCAATTGGGGTTCCCCCCCATGAACTTTCTATTATACCAACAGGTATTTTTTTTGTGATATGAAGTTCTCTCGCGAAAAAATATGCCACAGCAGAAAGAGTAGGTACTGTTTGTGGAGTTATTTTCACCCACGAACCTTCTGTAAGTTCATCGACAGGTGTTTTTGCAACATCTTTTTTGAGTTTAAAAAATCTTATTTCAGGATAATTGGCGTTTTTTATTTCCTCCGCAGCATTGGCACTGTTAGATACAATCCATTCCATATTTGATTGCCCTGAAGCAAACCAAAGTTCCCCGGTAATCACGTCAGAAATTTCTTTTATTTCCTCACCTGAACGGATTGTCATATTTCCAGTAATACCTGTCGGGAATGGGCCAATCTTAACCTGCCATTTGCCATTTTCATCAGCAGTTGTGTTTTTTATTTCTTGATTGAATTCAACTACGACTTTACTTTGTGGCGCGCACTCGCCCCAAACCAAAACTTCTTTTTCAGCTTGTAACATCATCCCATTACTGAATAATGTACTCATTCTGATTTCTGCGGAAATCGCAAAACAAACTGTTCCCAATAGGAAAATTACTAATTTTTTCATTTCTCCCCCTTTTTTTTGCATTAATTTAAACTTCAAAAGGGGGGACTTCAACTTTTAAAATGGATTTTTTTCAAAGAAACAGAGTGGTTGAAAAATAATCGAAATCTCCTATATTAATCCGCGTTGGATCGGAGTTAAATATGAAAAAATCAGCATTTGCAATTATTCTTTTGTCTTTCTTTCTTTGCCTTTATGCGCAAGAGGATGTTTTTGAAGATGCAAAAATAGACACATCCTCCCCAGAGAACAAAGAAGAGAAAATCCCTCCGCCTCCCCAATCTGAAATAGATTCAGCACTTGCAAAGATAAGGGAAATATTCGCCGAAAAACTTAAGTCTCCGGATAAAAAGGCCAAAATTGAACTTGGGGAAAATTTTTTAGAAGAGTCGAAAAATACAAAATATCCTTTGAATCTTCGCTACGCATTCTTATCAGAAGCGCAAAAAATATTCACTGAAATGGCCGATGGCGAGAACCTTGTTAAAAGCATAGAGCTGATGGCAGTTACATTCTCTATTGATAAAATCAAAATCTATTTCGAGAAACTTATGCTTGCAGGCAGAAATACAAAAACTACAGACGAAAATCTGTCTATTGCAAATGCTTATAAAACCCTTTATGATTTATGTATAGAACAGTTGCTCTTTGACGATGCCAACAATGCATTAAATGCGGCACTATCATTCGCACGTAAGTCGAAGAACAAAGACCTTGAAGAAATTATCAAAGCAGAGCAAAAAGATTTTCTAAATTTAAAGAGACAATACCTGTTAGTCTTACCATCAATTCAAAAGCTCAGCAAAGAGCCAAACAACAAAAACGCAAATTTAAATGTTGGAAAATTCTATTGTTTTGTATTTGATAAATGGGAAGAAGGCTTGTTGTATCTAAAAAACTCAGATGATGAAAAATTTTCAAAAGCAGCTACTATTGAATTGAGCAACCCTGTTGACCCACAAATTATGCTTCAATTAGCTGACCTATGGTGGGAACTCTCAGAGGACAGGAACAATAAAGAATATCAAATTCCCCTAACTAAAAGAGCATGTTTCTGGTATGAAAATGCATTGTCAGCCCTTGAGGGACTTGATAAACTAAGAATAGAAAAACGCATTCAAACAGCATATACTTATATTTTTAAGACTAATCTTGAAATACCTAAAGATTGCATAATAGCATTATCATTCGACCAGGACACCATATCAAGGCGAGGCTCGAGGTATATAATTAGAAATCTCGTAGGAAATGCTTACAACGCCATTGCACATGATGTCAGTTTAAAAAAAATTTCACTTAAGGATTCAGTTGTGGAATTTGACGGCATAAAGAGTCAGATAGAAATAAAAAATCCGAGAGAGGATCTTTCGAAAGATTTCACTTTGGCAATGTGGTTGAAAACTGAAGAGGATAACAGGCGAAGAAATCCATATAATAAATCTTATGGTGCTGAAGGCACTATTACTATTGAAACAGATAATAGCGTAAATTTTTACTTTGGCTCATCTGGTACAGATGCTGGACCATACACCAGTATCAATTGTCCAAATGCCGTCATAAACGGGAAATGGTCCCATATTGCAATCGTAAGAGATTCATCACGTAGAAATGTATCAATCTATTTGAATGGTGAAAAAAAAGCTGAAAAAGTTTATGATTTTGTTGTAAAATCATCGGAAAAAGACATACTAATAGGTAGTGGTTATGCCGGTGCTTTCAAAGGACAAATTGATGATTTTATTCTTGTTAATAGGGCCTTAACTGATAAAGAGATAAGGAGGATGTTCAAAGCGGGAGAGAGAAAATTCCAATAAGATTTACTTTTACAGATTTAAGTTTGTTTTATTTGAGAATTTCTTGTAAAAAGCCCTTAAGGCATTTCTGAGCGAATCTAATTTTGCCTTTGATACCGCTTCCTCACTATCTATCAGGAATGACGGCTTAGAAATTTTATCACATCCCTCTCCATCAAAATGAGATATTATGCGTTTCGAATCCAGATCGATAACTTCTATTCGCGTTTTTGCATATGCATCTCTGTTTGAACCTGGAATCCAATATGCCCCTATTATAGTGAGGTCAAGCAAAGCGGCGGGGTTAAAATATTTGTCAAGTTCTACTATTGTCTTAATTACAATTACGGTATTTGTGTTATCACTTGTTTTTGCGATGATTCCATTAATACTTTTTTCTTCAAGAAGACTTGTTTTAAGGAAGTAATATTCGGAAATTCTCTTGTCTTTTTTCATTGAATCGAGGTAGGAGCCAACCAGCTCTACATCTTTCTTATTCCATTTCCAGATACTTTCTAATTCTCCTCTATTGTTCAAAGTTTCGATATTCATCCAGACTGCTACTTTTCCCAGAGATTCAGGGATTGAATCGCTATAGTTATTCAGTAAGGTAGATTGATTTAGTAATTGCGATACCCTGTCCTGGTGGAAGCCGGTTGAGCATCCAGCGAAAAGGAACAATAAAAATCCTAAAAGGAATAAGTTTTTTTTCATATTATTCTCCTTTTTATTCTTTTTTTTGCATTTGCACACGACTCTTTATTAAAGATAATATTGTTATGGTAGAATTCAAAAAAATAATTCTATAATTTCATCGAAAGTCAGCTGCCTTTAAAAAAACGACTTGCGAAAATCGCAAGAGGAAAGATGGCTAATATAACCCATGATTCCTGTGTCGAAGCATTTTTTGATAATGCAATACTCTGAAAAAGTATTGTGGCAGCTATTAATAAGCCAATGTTAAAACTTATATCTTTTTTTTGATCGCCAATTTTTCTAAAAAATGATGCAAACAGTAATATTAACACAAAAGAAGCTATTATTCCACTGTAAAAGGATGGTGCCAGATGGCCAGTGTATTTAAAGATATAAAAGACTTTTTTGTAAAAAGAAGATAGAAAAATCAAAGTTGCCCCAAAGGAAAAAAACACTCCAATTGAGAAAGAAAATAAATCAGAATTTCTTTCCTTATGTGCGGCAAACGATAAACCAAAAATATACAAAAAATAGAGAAAAATAAAAGTGATTAAATTCATTATAGAACTTAGAGAAAACGGCAAACTATGGAATGAATAACCAAGAATTACATTTAATGCCCTGCATGAGGCAAGTAGAATAGGACCAAGAATAGAATTATTCTTAAGGAAATTATTGTAAGTTATTATAAAAAGGAGAAGAATAATCATTACAGATAATGATGTTTTGCTTGCGAAATAGGCAAAGAACAAAGAGGAAAGAAAAAAAATTGTTTTTGCGATTTTCGCATGTGTTAAACTTATCTCTCCAGAGGCGAGGGGGCGCATTGGATTGCTTTCCTTATCTTCCTCAATATCAACTATATCATTTCCAATGAGACCAAAAATATATGCGCAAATGGAGGATATTATCAAATAAGTGAAAGAGATATCTATTTTCCCTGCACCTGACAATAATAATCCACATATAAGATCTCCAGGAAGAGTAAATAAGTTTGGTAATCTTACGAGAGATAAATAAGCGGATATTTTTTTAGATGGAATTTTCAATTTTTTTAGCTTTTTTGAATAGTTTAAAGGAATTTTTAAGAGAAATTTTAGCAATGTCCTCTTCAGAAGTGGATAAAATTTCAGCGGCTTTTCTTGCTATTATGGGTAAAAACTTAGGATGATTTGTCTTTCCCCTGTGTGGGACAGGAGTTAAATAGGGAGAATCCGTCTCAAATAAAATTCTATCAATAGGGGTTATCTTTAATAATTTTCTCACATTTTCTCCTTTAGGAAATGTTATGATCCCTCCATAACCTATATATGCACCTATTTTTAGAAACTCTTTTAGCCAAATTTCTGAACCAGTAAAACAATGCATAACAAATTTTCCTCCAGCTTTTGTAAAATCAAGCAAGCAATTGAAACAATCCTCATATGCAGAATCAAAATTTTCTTTATCTCTGCAATGAACTATCAAAGGAAGAGAGCTTTCAAGAGCGCTATCTATTTGTTTCCTGAAAGAGGAGACTTGTAGTTCTTTTTTTGTAAAATTATAAAAATAATCAAGTCCCGATTCTCCGATAGCTACACATTTTTCCTCTTTTAGTAATTCTCTCAGGGATAGCGTGTTTTCTTCTGCGGAATGAGGATGAATACCAGCTGAAAAAAAAACATTTTCTATTGATTTTGCGAAATTCGCAGAGAGGTGACTTGTTCTGATATCTGAACCACAAATTAGAATGTATTCGACTCTATTCTCACGAGTTGAGAATCGAAAATCTAAAGGGTTTTCATTTTCATCTATATGAGCATGTGTGTCAAAAAAAAATGCAGACATAACTCTATTTGTAATCCTTATGATAATCTCTGCTTACCATCAATTTTTCCAATAGGCAATAAAGGATAATAAAAAAATACCTTGATCCCATTTCCTTAATCTTTAACTTGGATACTCCTGTTTTTCTATTATGCCAGCTTATTGGTATGATTTCAAATTTATATCCTCTGATATAAGCTTTAAGAGGAAGTTCAACTGTCAAGTTAAAATGAGGGGAAAGAAAAGGTCTACAGGTTTCTATTACTTCGCGTCTGTAACATTTAAAAGCATTAGTGGTATCATTCAATCCGTGTCTGAAAAGTAGCCGTATTATAAGATTTCCCAACCTATTGAGTATTAACTTATGTATAGGGTAATCAACAACTTTTCCTCCTTTTATAAATCTTGAACCAAAAACGCAATCAGCGCCATGTTCAATTTTTTTGAAATACTTCACAAGGTCATCAGGACTATCGCTGGCATCTGCCATAAATATGGCAACAGCATCTCCAGTAAATGCATCGAGTCCTCTTCTTACAGCCATTCCGAAACCGGGCTTATCTTCGTTTTTTACTAAAATGATGCGCTTATTGTTATTTGCGATTTTCGCAACAACTTCTTCAGTATTGTCGGTGCAATGATCTGCTACAACAATAATTTCATAGTCAAATTTTTCACTATTAAGTTTTTCGCAAAGAGTTGTTACTGTAGAAGCTATGCATTCATCTTCATTATGTGCTGGTATTACAACGGAAAATTTCATAATTTTAATAATTTAGCATAGTGAATAAAATGGACAAATAAAAGTTCAGTTCTCTCTTATATTTATTATGGTATATATTACTAATCAAAGCCTAATTTATTTACATTTTCCGGAGAGATTAGTTCATTAAACTCTTCTTCACTCAATAATTTTTTTTCCAGGATTAATTCGCGAAGATTTTTTTTGGTCTTTCCCATCTCTTTAGCAAGATTGCACAATTCAGAATATGGAATTTTATTTATCAAAGCTGTAAGGGAGGCTGTTGAAGATAAAATATGCCGTTTGCATACCTCTTCATTTGCAATTATACCTTCTATGCAATACTTACTCAAAATTTTAGCGGAATTTGCAAGAATCTGGAGAGATTCTAAAAATTTATCTGCAATTAAAGGCATAAGATGGTTTAACTCAAGATTAGCCGAGGCACAAGCTGTAGAGATTGCTACGTCGTTGGAAATAACAGTAATGGCTTCTTGAAGTACTGCCTCCGGGATAACAGGGTTTACTTTGCCGGGCATTATAGATGAACCAGTTTGTAAGGCAGGTAGTTTTATTTCTCCTAATCCTGCTTCTGGACCTGATGCCATTAAACGCAAATCATTTGAAATTTTAGCTAAATCAACAGCAAAAGTTCGTAAAATTCCACTTGTTTCTACAATTGCATCCTGATTTTGTGTGGCTTCGTAAAGATTTTCTGCTCTAGCGAGAGGCAAACCAGTAATTTTTCTAAGATTTTCAACTACTTTAAATATATATTTTCGTGGGGCTCCAAGCCCTGTCCCGATAGCTGTGCCTCCCAGATTTACAACTTTTAGACGTTCTTCACATTTATAAATTCTCCATCTGTCTCTTCCTACCGCTTCGGCAAATGCGGAAAAATTCTTTCCTAATGTAGAGAGAACAGCGTCCATCATTTCAGTTCTTGCTATTTTTACGATTCCGGAAAATTCTTTTTCCTTTTTTTGTAAAGATTCGAGTAGTTTTACGGTTTCCTTTTCTAAGTTTTTAAGCTCAAATAGTGCAGCGGTTCTGAGAGCAGTCGGATATGTGTCATTTGTAGATTGGTGCATATTTACATCATCAATCGGATGAATGATAGAATAATTTCCCGGAAGAGAACCAAGTGAAATTATTGCGAAATTCGCAATTACCTCGTTTACATTCATATTTGTTGAAGTTCCAGCTCCTCCCTGTAAAGCATCCACTACTATATGGGAATCGAGTTCTCCTTCAATCATTTTTCTGCATGCTATTTCAATGGCTCTAAATTTTTCTTCTGAGAGATATTTGAGGTCGTAGTTAGTTATGGCGCATGCTAATTTTACTGCTCCATAGGCGTGAATGAGGGAAGGATTTACTCTTTTTCTTGAAATTTCAAAATTTTCGACTGCCCTTGCGGTATGGATTCCATATAAAATATCAACTGGAATATCCTTTTTGCCAATAAAATCTTCTTCTATTCTGACTTTTAACATGAAGTCTCCTCATTTATTTTTGAATATAGAAAACGGGCTTTCAAAAATCAATTAGTAATTTTTGCATAATAGAGTATAATTCCAATAATTTTTCAATTGGAATTGGGAGAAAATAATGCAAAAAATAAAATTTTTACTTGAAGAAAAGGAGATTCCGCGTCAATGGTACAATATTCTCGCAGATATGCCTGGATTACCTCCTCCGCTTGATCCTATTACACATAAACCTGTCAGTCCAGCTTCTCTGGAAAAAATTTTCCCTGCTAATCTTGTTGAACATGAAATAGAAACAAAACGCTGGGTAGATATTCCGGAAGAAGTTATTGAAAAATTCCTATTATGGAGACCAACCCCTCTTTGCAGAGCCGTAAATTTTGAAAAAGCTCTCGATACTCCTGCAAAAATTTTCTATAAAAATGAATCTTTGTCTCCGGCAGGAAGCCATAAAGTGAATTCTGCTATAGCTCAGGCTTATTATAGTAAAGCCTTTGGAATCAAAAGACTAACGACAGAAACCGGCGCGGGACAATGGGGGAGTGCTTTAAGCTTTGCATGCCAATTATTCAATATAGCTCTGAAGGTTTATATGGTCAAAGTAAGCTTTCACCAAAAACCTTTTAGAAAAACAATGATGAAATTATGGGGAGCACAGTGCGTGCCAAGTCCAAGCCCTGATACTGAAATTGGCAGAAAAATCCTCCGAGAGGATCCTGATAATCCTGGAAGTCTTGGAATAGCCATAAGCGAAGCTATAGAAGATGCTCTACAGAATAAAGATACAAGGTATTCACTTGGAAGCGTTCTGAATTTCGTATGCCTTCATCAGACAATAATAGGACTTGAAGCTGAAAAACAATTAAAACTCGCTGGAATTTATCCGGATATTGTAATAGGATGTGTAGGAGGTGGCTCAAATTTTGCCGGTATCGCCGCTCCTTTTATACGGGACAAAATTAATGGAAAAAAAATAGAGATTATCGGAGTTGAACCGCAAGCATGTCCAACAATGACGCGTGCACCATATATTTATGATTACGGAGATACAGCCTGTAAAACACCATTAATGCCAATGTATTCTCTCGGCCACAATTTTATGCCTCCGCCTTTACACGCTGGTGGTTTACGTTATCACGGACTTTCTCCTATAGTAAGCAGATTACTTGCCGATAAGTTGATAAGTGCAGAGGCTATTCCTCAAATTGAGTGTTATAATTATGCAAAATTATGGGCTTCCACCGAGGGAATTATACCAGCGCCAGAGTCTTCTCATGCAATAGCAGCGGTGGCAATAGAAGCCTTAAAAGCGAGAGAAGAAAAAAGAGAAAAAAATATAGTGTTTTGTTTATCAGGACATGGCTTGATGGATTTGAATGGATATGATGCTTTCCTCGATGGAAAACTATCAAATCTTGTTGTAAATGAAGAAGATATACAAAAAAGTATAGAACAAATAAAAGATTATCCAAAACCTTAAAAAATTTTTTTAAAAAAAATTTGAATTTCATAAAAAAGTATTTATATTTCAGTTTGTAAGTTAAAAATAATTTTTTTAATTTGGAGGAAAAAATGGGACTAAAAGAAGACAACCTCAAAAAACTTTCAAGAACCACGATTCTTACTACTTTTGTAAAAAAGAACAAAGGTGAATGGGATCACGCAAAGTGGGAAGAGTTACTTGCAGAAATCAAGAAGAAAGGTTTTGACCCCATAGATCCAGATCAGGTTGGACTTCTTCTTGAGAAGAAGAAAGCCGAATACTGGGCAAAAAATAAAAAGAAATAATTCTATTATTTTCAGAATAGTTTCTGTATAAGAGGATTTTGTAATCTTCTGTTTTTGCTATGGTCGGAGTTATTTTCTGAAGGTATTTTACATCTTTCTTGTATTACTCTCGTAAATAAGACTTTCTATCTCCTTATGTAGTAAAAATCGCCATCTTCCAGCGGACAGTTGTTTGTCAAGTCTAAGCTTGCCTATAGCTGACCGCCGGAGCTTTCTTACTTTTAAACCGATAAATTTTAGTAATCTCCTTATTTCTCTATTCTTTCCTTCTTGCATTATAAAGATATATAGATTTTCAGCTTTTTTTATTATCTTTTTTGCTTTCAGCAAGTCATTCCTATCGCGAATTCCTTTCTCGAGTTGTTTTATCTTTTCAGGTGGTATTGGTAAATCTGTATGAACGGTATAAGTTTTTGTTATTCCAAAACTGGGATGAGTTATTTTATACGCGAAATCGCCATCGTTAGTTAGCAATAATAATCCTTCACTATCTTTATCGAGTCTTCCTACAGGAAAAATTCTTGTTCCTTTTATTTTTATAATATCTGTTAGTGTAAGTTCATTATTATTTTGGGCAACAGAAGAACAAACAACTCCTTCTGGTTTATTCAGCATAATATATATTTTTTTGTCATTTTTTTTCACTATTTTTTTCCCAATCATAACTTTATCGTTTTCGGATATTCTAACCCATGGGTCAAAAACAATTTGACCATTAACGGAAACAAGCCCTGATTTGATTATTTGATCGGCCTTTCTTCTTGAAACAAGAGCATAGTTACTTAGATATTTTGATAATCGCATTAGCTTTTACCTCATTTTTCTATTTATTTTTGTTTTGAAAAAATCAATTTTGCAGTAAATTGTAAAAATTCCAGTATTTTATTTTTTTATTGTTAAAAAAAAGGAAATTTTATGACAGAAATACACCCTACAGCTATAATAGATAAAAATGCGAAAATTGCTGAGAATGTAAAAATTGGACCATATTGCATTATAGGACCTGACGTTGAAATAGGAGAAAATAATATATTCATATCTCACTGTTCCATAGTTGGTTATACAAAAATTGGTTCTGGAAATAAATTTTTTCCGTTTGTTTCAGTAGGCTCTCCGCCCCAGGATTACGCATTTAAAGGAACAACATCCTATGTGAGAATTGGTAATGGAAATATTTTTCGGGAAGGTTTTACTGTAAATCCCGGAACCAAAGAAGATTCTGAGACAATTATTGGTAATTATTGTTATTTTATGATGAATAGCCATGTTGCGCATAACTGTAAGGTAGGAGATAGGGTAATAATGGCTAATTGTGCTCAATTATCTGGTTATGTTGAAGTCGGTAGTAATGCAATACTCTCTGGTTTAACGGGAGTTCACCAATTTTGCCGTATTGGTAGATTTGCAATGATGAGTGGAGGGAGTACAATTTCAATGGATTTACCGCCTTTTATGATAGCAAGCGGCAGAAACTCCATTGTAGCAGGAGTTAATCTCGTTGGATTGAAAAGAAATGGTTTCCCAAAAGAAACAATAAATATTATATTAGATTTATATAAGATATTTTTTAAGGAAGGACTGAATACTACAAATGCAATCATTAAAGCAGAACAGGATTTGCCAAAGATTCCAGAGGTTATTGAATTCATAGACTTTGTGAAGGGGAGTAAAAAAGGAATTTTGAATCGTCAGAAGGAAGGGAGATAAAAAAATTGAATTTTTTTGAATTAATCAGAAACAGAAGAAGTGTTAGGCGCTTTAAAAATAAAAAAATAGAAGAGGAAAAAATACGTCTTCTTGAAGAATCAGCATTGCGCGCTCCATCATCACGTGGACTTAATCCATGGAAATTTTTATTTGTAAAAGATAAAGAGCTGATTGCGAAATTCGCAAAAGCAAAGGAACATGGAGCAGAATTTTTAAAAGGCGCCCAACTTGCAGTTGTTGTTTGTGCTGATAGAGATGTATCTGATGTTTGGATTGAAGACTGTTCTATTGCTTCCATCTATATCCAATTAGCAGCTGAAGAACTTGGACTTGGTTCGTGTTGGGCTCAAATAAGAAATAGGTTCAGAAATAAAGATGAAAAGGCAAGAGATTATTTGGCAAAACTACTTTCTCTTCCTGAAAATATTGAGATAGAATCAATAATCGGAATTGGTTATCCTCTGTATAAACCAAAACCAGTTCCAGAAGAAAAACTGGAATGGAAAAAGGTAACTATCTTATAAAAAATTAGTTGAGACAAATAATATGACAGAAAAAACTCGACACCAACTTGAGCGTTTAAGAAAAAATTTGAAAGATGTTATTTTTGGTAAAGATGAAGTAATAGAAAAAATACTGATTGCTCTTCTTAGTGGAGGAAATATACTTATGGAGGATGTGCCCGGAGTTGGGAAAACGACTCTTGCAAAAGCACTTGCCCTCTCTATAGATGGTATTTTTCATAGAATTCAATTTACCCCTGATTTGCTTCCATCAGACATAATTGGAACGCTCGTATATAATCCTAAAGACTCCGAATTTTATTTTCGGCAAGGACCTGTTTTTGCGAACGTGCTTCTTGCAGATGAAATTAATCGTGCTTCTCCAAGAACCCAATCGGCGCTGCTTGAGTCAATGAACGAATCACAGGTAACAGTAGAGGGGAAAACTTATAAATTACCGCATCCATTCCTGGTGATTGCAACAGAAAATCCCATTGAACATCAAGGAACTTATCATCTTCCTGAGGCTCAGCTTGATAGATTTGCAATGCAAATCAGTGTAGGATACCCGGACGAAGAGAATGAATTGAATATATTATTTTCACGGAAAGAGGAAGATCCCCTTCAGAAAATTTCTCCTGTTATAACTTGTCAGGAGATATCTGAACTTCAAGAAGAGGTAAAAAAGGTCTCTATTGAAAAATCAGTTGCTCTTTATATGACAAGAATTGTCAGGGAAACCAGAGAAGACTCAAAAATACGTCTTGGATTAAGCCCAAGAGCGCTTTTATCACTGAGCAGGTCAGCTCAGGCAAAAGCATTTATTGGAGGCAGGGATTTTGTTATTCCAGATGATGTAAAACATCTGGCAGTGGAAGTTTTATCCCATAGGATTATCCTTGATAATCGTGCTCAATTTGCGGGGGCTGGGGCTGACAAAAGACGAGTAATAAGGGAAATATTGGAAAAATTAGAAATTCCCGTCTAATTAATTGGTGGACCATTGAACTCCGCTAATAAAAAATTTTTACTTTTATTAATTTGTTTGTCTCCGATTCCATTCCTGCAAACATTAACTTTTCCTTTGCTTGAAGGATGGGATGATCATATTTATTTACTGAATAATATTCATAAATTATCGTTTAATCTCGAAAATATTATCTATTGGCTCAAAACACCCTGTGAAGGTTGTTATTTGCCATTGACAATGTTTTCTTTTATTTTTGATTATAGTTTTTTCGGATTGAATCCATTAATATACCGTCTTCATAATTTGATATGGCATTTATTTGCCGTAATTGCCTGTTTTCATATTATCAATCTTTTTGTAAAGAATAATACTATTGCATTTTTCGCAACGCTTTTTTTTGCAATTCACCCCCAAAGAGTAGAGTCTGTCGTATGGATATCTGAAAGAAAAGATGTTTTATGCACTGCATTTTATTTATGGTCGGTTTTTTTCTTTTTGAAAGCAAATGACAATAACATTCTGGATAAAAAACTTTATTTTTTTTCTTTTATTTTTGGAATATTTGCACTGATGTCAAAGCCTATGGCGGTATCTTTGCCTTTTATTCTTTTTATCTTGTTAGTTGCAAGAGAAGAAAAAGTTGCAAAAGATTTTGTATACAAAACTTTTCCATTTTTTTTAGTGATATTGATTTTTATCCCAATTGCCATAGTGTCGCAGGATATTCCGAAGGAACATTTATCTCTTTTCCGTCGGACCGCAGTGGTATTATTTAATATTCCGTGGTATTTTTATAAATTATTTATTCCCTTAAATTTATCTCCAATTTATCCAAGAATCATAATTTCTTTTTCCAGAATTTTATGGACATGTTTATTTTATCTGTCGTTTTCAGTTTTAGCATTAATTTCTTTTTTAAAACTTAAAAGTAAAAAATGGAATTTGTCTTGCTTATTATTTTTATTATGTTTTTTTATTTCATTAGCTCCAGTATCAGGTATAATTCCTTTAGGAGCAATTGATTATGCGGACAGATATTCTTATATACCATCAGTATTTCTTATTATTTTTATTTCTCTGTTTCTTAAAGGTTTTTTTGAGAGTAAGCAATATGCAAAAATTATCTTGCCGTTGATTATTGCATATTTGAGTTTTCTTGCCTCTATTACTTATTTTTATACCTTTTCATGGGCAAGCTATAGAACCGTGCTTGAAACTGCAATTTCGCATGAACCTCCTCCATATATTGCCATTAGCGCCCTTGCTGATCTTGAATATTTTACCGGAAATCGTTTGAGAATTCCAGAGCTCGTAAAAATAGCCAGAGAAAGGCAAAAAGGTTGGGAATCAGAAAAAGGATTGCAGAGATTATTTTTTAAACTTGACATACTTTATATGCAAGTTTTATATGAAAGTGGAAGAATAGATGAAGCTGCGAAAATCGCAAAACACCTGCAAAAAGGGAAGATTTCAGAATTTCTTGAAAAAAAATCTGATGAAGATAACTTAAAATTTTTAATCAAAAAAGTTTTAGAAGGAGAAAAATAATGAACAAAAAATTCAAAGTTGTTTTATGTGGATGTGGGGGAATTTCTTCCGCCTGGTTAGAATCAGCTAAGAAAATAGATGAAATTCAGATTGAGGCTCTCGTAGATATCAATAAAAGTAGGGCAGAGCAGGTTAGAGAGAAATTTAATCTCCCTTCAGAGGTAAGTGACGATTTTACAAGTACGATAAAAAAAATGAAACCTGATATTGTTTTTGACTGTACAGTGCCATCTGCTCATCCAGAAATTACAATTACGGCGTTAAAAAACGGTTGTCATGTTTTAGGTGAGAAACCCATGGCTGAAAATATGAAATCTGCCAGGAAAATGCTTGAAACTGCTGATAAAGCAGGAAAAATATATGCTGTGATTCAGAATCGCCGGTATATGAATAATATTTTTGCATACAGAAAAAGTATTCATTCTGGTAAAATAGGCGAGTTAACCACGCTTAATGCAGATTTCTATATTGGGGCACACTTCGGCGGTTTTAGAGATGAAATGCTTCATGTGCTATTAATCGATATGGCTATCCATAGCTTCGATCAGGCGAGATACATTTCCAATGCAGATCCCATATCCGTATATTGTCATGAATGGAATCCAAAAGGTTCATGGTATAAACACGGCGCGAGCGCTATAGCAATTTTTGAAATGACTAATGGGGTTGTATTTAGTTATCGCGGGAGTTGGTGTGCAGAAGGGATGAATACGAGTTGGGAATGTTCCTGGAGGGCTATTGGAACTAAAGGTAGTATATTGTGGGACGGAGCTGATAAAATTAATGGTCAGGTTGTTATTAATAATGAGGGATTTGTCAGGGAAAAAGAGGATTTCTCTATTACTGTCGAAAATGAACTGCCGTATCATCACCATGAAGGCGTAATAAGAGAATTTATAGAATCAATAAAAACAGGAAAAAGGCCAATGACAGATTGTCATGACAATATAAAGAGTCTTTCAATGGTGCACGCAGCTGTAAAAAGTGCTGTGACAGGTAAGAAAGTCAAGATTGACACTATTTTATAATGTATTTTTAAAGTAGTGCTTATTTTTTCAATTGTCTTATTTTTTCGAGGAATTGTTGAGGGGGATAATAACCAGTAAAAGAGCCTTTTATTTTTCCATCTGGAGCAACTATAGCAAAGCCGGGGAAGCCTTTTATATTATATTTTTCTATTATCTTCGTATTTTCGAGTGTGCTTATAGTGCAATCAACTTTTGCAAGAATCCATCCTGACAATTCCTTCTGAACATTTTCATCCTTAAATGTTGTCATTTCCATTTCTTTACAAGCGACACACCACTCTGCGGTGAAATCAAGTAGAATAAATTTTGCATTCTTTGCTGCTTCACTATATATGGAGTTACTGTAATTCAACCAGCTGAGTTTTTTTTCCGATAAAGGATTAATTAATAAATTCCATATAATGCCAATAGAAATCAAAAGAGCACCTACGATTTTTGCAAATCGCACAATTACGCTTGAATGGTGACCATCAGAATGAACTGCTCCCATGATAAATCCTACAATAATCAAAATCAAAGAAGATATTTTTGCAAGATTATTATTCTTTGAGAAAAAATCTTTAAGTTGTGGAAATGCAATAGTAAATCCATAAATTGCCATCGCCATTATGGCAATTCCAAGGGAACTTTTTACTATTTCCATAAAAGTTCCCTTACTTGAAGGTAATATTTTTATCCCGCTTGAAATAATCAAAAATGGAACACCAAACCCACAGGCGTAAGAGAAAAGTAATGTTATTGAAAAAAATACTTTTCCAGATGCGGTGGCAATAGCAAGTAAAGTTCCAAGTACAGGTCCTGTACATGGAATTGCTATTAATCCTGCTGTAAGTCCCATCAGAAATGCTCCAATTACTCCACTTCCTCCTATTTTATTGAATCTTGTTTGGATTGAAGAGGGGAGCTGTAATTCATACAATCCAAGCATTGAAAGTGAAAGGAAAAAAAATATCCCTGAGAAAATAGTAATTGCAATTTTATTTCCAAGAATTTGAGAACCAAATGCTTTACCGCTAAATGCAGCGATACTTGCTAAAGCGGTAAACATTAAAATTATACCGACAACATAGAATGATGTTTTAAGAAATCCCTGAGCATTACCTGTTTTTTTCTCATTACCAGATAATATAGCGATAGTAATTGGTATTAGAGGGAGAACACATGGAGTTAATGTGCTGAGGATGCCTCCTATAAAAGCAGCAAGAAATATCCACCAACTGCCCCGAGCAAGAAATTTATCTATGAGAGGGTTAGAAGAGTAAATTTTTTCTGTTTTTATTTTAGAAGGATTAGGAAAAGTAATTTCTTTTGTCTTTTTAAGTGCTGAGTTAAAGGTATTTTGAAATATGTTTTTTTCTAAAATTATCTCATCTTCGGATGGGGGATAACACAAGAAAGGTTTTTTACTGCATCCTTGATAGCGGATTCTCACAGTATATGGGGGGGAGCCTTTCAATGAAAATAACCACTGATGTGAGCCGGTTTTAAAGACTATACTTTCCTCCTTCAAATCATCAATATATTTTTCAGGTTTTGGAGAAAAATAAAGAGGCAGTTTAATGTTATCCGACGACTCTACGCTGATCTTGATAGAATCAGCATACAAATATTTATTTTCTGCCACCTGAACGGAAACAGAAATTTGCGAATCGGAGATCTTTTCAGCTTTCCATATAAAACTATTTTCAACATTTGACTCTAAAGCTGAAGCAGAAAAGAAGAAAAAAATTATAAAGTTTGCAATACAAAAGAAAATGGTTTTTAGTAAAAACTTCATGAATAGGGTTTCCTTCCAATTCAATTATTTAACTTTTCAAGAGCTTTTCTGAGGATATTTTCTGTTGTAATTTCTTTGTTATCAAGCTCTTTCAACAACTCATGAACAATTTTTGATGCAGTGTCGAATTTGAATCCAAGTTGTGTAAGAGCAAGAACAGCCTCTTCACTGATCTTTGCATATTCCATCACATCTTTTTTATCTTCATCAACCCCCTTATCACCACCACTAATCAATGCTATAAATTCAGAGTCTTTAAGTTTATTTTTTAATTCAAGGACTATTCTTTCGGCAGTCTTCTTTCCTATTCCGCTGATTTTTCCCAGGGCTTTGGAATTCCCTTCCGCAATTGCAAAACATAAAGTTTGTGGTGAAACAGAGCTTAATACGTTTAATGCAAGTTTGGGACCAATGCCACTTACCTGTGTAATGAGGAGTCTGAATATCTTTCTTTCAACTTCTGTGGCAAAACCGTAAAGCTGGATTGCGTCATCTTTTACATTAGTATGAATTAAGAGGGAAACCTGTTCACCTTTTTTCGGTAGTTTATCAAAAGTGCTCAACGGTATAAAAACCTCATAGCCAACCCCATGAACATCAATACAGATTTCTGTCATATTGACTTTTTCAAGAATACCTTTGAGGGCGCTTATCACTTTTTGTACCTCTATTTACTAGGTGCGACTACGGCGAATGTCATTACAGTCCTTGATATCAATTTGTCACCAACATATATCCGCCCTTCTCCTTTTCCAAATTTAGAATCCCCTTCTGGGACGTCTACGTCAATTTTCAATTGGTCTCCTGGCCTTGCAGGTTCGAAGCATTGCGCCTCATCAATTGCCATAAAATATGCGATTTTCCCAATATTTTGTTCTTTACTTAACGTTAATACGCATCCGGCTTGAGCAACGATTTCTGAGAGGAATGAAACTGGTACTGTTGGCGTTTTTATTGAATGAGTTGAAAAAAATGGTTCGGAAGTAGAGATATTTTTAACAGCATAAACCTTGGAGTTTTCCATCTTGTTTATGTAATCCACAAAAAGAAATGGATAGCGATGTGGAATTATGGACATTATTTTGTTTACATCGGCAGCAATTTCCTGTTTTTTATCCCAATCATTGAAATTTTCGGAAGGCTCAATAGTTCTTTTCCTGTCAAAGTATCCCATTGTTATTTCTGCTTGTGAGACAAGTCCTGAATTTGACCTGCAGTTTACTGAAACTTCCGCTTCATTATTTTCTATTTTTTTTATTTCAAGTTCGATTATGAGTCTATCACCTGGAAAGGCTGGTTTACGGAATTTGACTTTTTGAAGTTTTTTTGCAAGAAGCATTTTATTTTTATCTGATGGCATTTTTTCACTTAGAGCGAGTTCTGCAAGTTGTTCCATAGCTTCGACTTGCATTACGCCAGGCATTATTGGGTGTCCTGGAAAATGCCCATTGAAAATAAAATCATTAAATGTTATGTTTTTTTGTGCTCTCCACTTATTTTCCTCAATTTTTTGGGCTGTATCGAGAAGAAGCATTGGAGAACGGTAATCTAAAATGCTTATCAACTCTTCATAATTATACAGTTTCATTTATTTTAATCTCCTTTTTGTTCTTTCAGGATTTTTTGTACGAGCATAACATTTGTAGGATGACCAGGCCTTGATGCGATAATATGAGCTTTTACCCTCCTGCCAAGCAAGAAAATATCTCCTATTATGTCAAGGACTTTGTGGCGTACAAGTTCATTAGGAAATCTTAACTCTTCTTTGCATATTATTGCTCCATCATGAATGACAGCTGCATTATCAAGACTGCCTCCTTTTACAAGTCCCATCCGAATAAGTTGCTCAAGTTCTTTATATAGACAAAAAGTTCTGGCAGGGGATATCTGTTCTGCAAAAAATTGTGGGGTGATCTCTCCTGAAAACTCTTGTTTATCAAGAGCAGAGACTCCATATGCCACCTTGCAAGTAATTTTTAAGCAATGATGTGGGTGTATTTCTATCTTTGTTTCACCTTCATTAATTGCAACAGATTCTTTTATAGTGAAATACTTAATGTCCGAATCTAATTCAACGATTCCAGCATCTTGAATCATCTTTACGTAGGAATCAGAACTGCCATCAGCTATTGGTGGTTCAGGGCCGTCCATTTCAACTATTGCATTATCAATCCCGAGACCATGAAAAGCTGATAGCACATGTTCAACGGTATGGACTTTTCCTGCTCCATTTGCAATTGTAGTGCCTCTCCGAACATCAATAACATTGTGTGCGAGTGCTTTTACCTGAGGTTGTCCGGGTAAGTCAATACGCTGAAATATAATTCCTGAATTCGGCAGAGCAGGTTTCATTTTTAAAACGGCTCTCGATCCAGTGTGAAGAGCTATTCCTCTCAATGAAACCTCATTGCCGAGAGTTGTCTGTTTTTCCGTCATTTTATTCTATTTTGCTTAATTTTTTTACAATTATAACTCGCTTTGTAATAGAATTCTAAAATTTTTTTTTTCAAGGTAAATTATAGTGAAAATACAATGGATAAATTATACCGATTTCAGAAGATAGAATATGTTTATCCATTAAAAAAGAAATTTTTTGGCTCTAAAATTTCTCTTGAAAATATTCTTAATACAATTATTTTAAATAAAATAAAAATTAAAAGTTTCTAATTATGAATTCTTCGTTGAGCTCTATATTAACAGTGCTTTCGTCGTTTTTTGCCGGATTATCAACAGCATTTGCCTTTTTGTATCTTGCAGGGCTTTTTGAGAAAATCGAAATGGAAAAAACCCAGGAAGAAGAGAAATCTTTACCACTTTTGATAAGGCTTTTCCTACCTCTTGCCGGCAATATGAGATCGATTGTGAAAATGGCCTATCTGGAAGAAAATAGAAAAAGATTCAGAGAAATGATTATAATGGCTGGTTTAGAAGAAATCATAGATGAAGAAAGATTTATCGCTGTAAATATCTTGCTTGCGATTTTTGGTGCGGTATTTGCCATAATACTCATAGTAGGAGGGCAAATTCTTATAGGAATGATGATTTTTATACTTTTAGTTTTATATCCCAGAATGTGGTTAAATTCAGCTGTAAGAAGGAGACATCTCGAAATACAAAAGGCTTTACCTAATGTGCTTGATCTCTTAACCTTATCCGTCGAAGCAGGAAAAGATTTTTTAACCTCTTTAAGAGATATTTTACTAAGGAGGCGTCGCGATGCATTATCGCAAGAACTCGAAAGAACATTTCAGGAAATTCAACTTGGTAAGCAACGCAGAGTTGCACTAAGAGAATTAGCCCGTAGAGTTCAACAGCCTGACCTTACAAGCGTGTTAAATGCAATTATTCAGGCAGATGAACTTGGAGTAAGTATTGCTCATATTTTGCGTATTCAGGGGGATCAACTCAGGATAAAACGCTTCAGCCGTGCTGAAAAGCTCGCAAATGAAGCCCCTGTAAAAATACTCTTCCCTTTGGCTTTGTTTATATTGCCCGCAGTAGTTTTGATATTATTAGGTCCCATTTTGCTTAGAAGTTTCAAAACAATCTTTCATTAAAAATGATAAGGAATTTAACTAAAAAAACTATTATAGCCAAAAAACCCATTATAGCAACGAAATTTTTTCAACGCGGTTTAGGTATGATTGGCAAAAAATTTGCTGATTTTGATGCTATGATCTTTTACAATTGTGCCAGTATTCATACAATGTTTATGACAATGAAAATAGATGTTATTTTTGTCGATAGAGAAAATAGGGTTTGCGAAATTCGCAAAGAACTCGACCCCTGGAGACCTTTTGTATCATCCAGAGAAGCCGTAACAGTCATTGAACTGCCGTCTAGAGCCATAGAAAATTCATTTACAGAGAAAGGAGACTTTATAGACTTGAATGCGGAGTTAAAAGAAGAAAAAGAAGAAAAAGAAGAAAAGGCAATTATTCCATTTCCAGACACTGCAATTTCAATATCAGCGGAGAAAAAAAAATGAAGTTATTTTTTTCTGGTGCACCAAAAAGTAATGGTTTTGTGGAACTTAACCCACCCGGGTTAAGTATTGGCAGAGAACTTGACAACGATGTAATCATAGAATCAGAGTCAGCGTCCCGTTACCATTGTAAAATATCTTATAGGGATGGGAACTGGTACCTGAAAGATCTCAACAGCACAAATGGCACGAAACTCAATGGGTTAAAAATAACCGACGAAGTAAAACTTAATGAAGGAGATGTTATATCAATCGGTTATCAAAAATTAACTTTCGGAGAAAAGATTCCTGTAAAAAATGAGGAGAAAAAATTAGAATCAGAACTTTCTTCTCCTGTTAAAGATAAAGAAAAAAGAGAAGATAATACAACAGAACCACAAAAGAAGGGAGATACTTCGCCTCAGTCATTTTTTGGATCTCTTTTCAGTTCTGGCGATAAAAAAGATGATGAACCTGAAAAATCTAAGTTTTTCCAGAAAGAAAGGATAGAAAATAAAAATGAAGGACAAAATAAAAAACACGCGAGCGTGATGTTTTACGTAATTGTCTTGCTTTTTGCATTTATTTTGGTTAGCGGTTTTCTGCTAATAGAAAAAGTGCTAAATGAAGAAAAAGTAAAAAATCAATCACAAAGAACAAAAACCTCTGATTCCGCTTCAAATTTGACAGTCATATATGAAAAACAGATTACCACGCCAGATAATATTTTTAGATATGAGCTTAAAATTAAAAATAATAAAATTCAGGTTACAAGAGATGATCTGAAACATTCAATAAGATTTCGACGTGAACAAGAACTTAAACCGGAATTAATTGAAAACTTGAAAAATGAACTAAAAGAAACTGACTTTATGAATGTTTCTGAACCTCAAGCTGGAATAAGTCCGGATAATAGCGATGAAACAAAAATCCTCACTATTACCTATGGGTCTATGCTGAATACTGTAAGGGTAAAAAATACCTTCGAGCCAACAGCATTCCGTGATGCCGTAAATGTTCTGGAATCTTTTTCAAATAATGTACTGAATATCCCGACAATTTCATTAACTCCAGAAGAAATGAAAAAAGAAGCAGAAGACACATTTGCTAAAGCAGAAATGTTATTTGCAAATAAAAATGCAAGAAAAGATAATTTGAAAGAAGCAATAAAAAGGTATTCTTACGTGATAGAGTTATTGGAGTTCTTTGAACCAAAACCGTCAATATACGACCAGGCATATAAACAAAGCCAGGAAGCAAAAAAAATGTTAGATGAAGAAGTCAAGCAATATGAAATCAAAGCACAACAGGCAAGAAGGATGCAACGTCTCGAAGAAGCAATCGAGGCATATCGCTCTATTATGGAAATGCTTGATTCTGAAGATAAACGTTACCAGAACGCAAGAGATTCAATTTTAAAACTTGAAGAAGCCATTAGATTAATTAAAAAAGGCAAAAAGAAATGAAAAAAATATTCTTATCACTTATTATCGTAATCCTGGCATTAATCAGTTTCTCATGCGGAGAAAAAAAAGTTCCACAACCAGGTATAATCAGTATAAAAACAACTCCTTCAGGCGCAAAAATCTTTTTTAATAATAAGGAGTTAGGAGTAACCCCATTTGAAATAAAAGTAAAATCCGGGACATATGTTTTTGAGATAGAGAAAGCAAAATACCTTCCTACGTTTATAAAAGTCACTGTAGCTAATGGAGAACAAAAAAACATAGATTTAGCGTTAGAAGAACTAACAGCTTCTGTAATGATTGATTCAAATCCTTCTCAAGCAACTGTGGAAATTGATGGAAAAGAAATAGGCGTTACACCAATCATACTTCATGGGCAAAAAATTGGCACACATAAGGCAATATTAAAAAAACCAGGTATGATGCCTGTAGAAGTCAGCTGGGATGTCAAAGACGCTAGACCTCAAACAGTAAAAGCAAATTTGTTGTCAAATCTTGGAATAATTAAAATAAATGTATCTCCAGCAAACGCTCAGATTTCAATTGACGGAAAACCAAAGGGACGCTCCCCGTTCTCGGAAAATATTGAACAAGGAGAACACCTTGTTACAATTGAGGCCCCAGGCTATGAAAAACATGAACAAAGTATTGTTGTCAATAGAGACGCCGAAACTGTACTAAATATAGCTTTAAATGTTTTACCTGGTTCAATTAATGTAACTACTGAACCAGAGGGGGCTACGATCTATCTCAACGATAAAGTTATAGGCAAGGCGCCAGTTAAGATTCCAGGATTACAACCAGGAAAATATCAAATAAAAGCCGAAAAAAGTGGCTTCGATCACGCCATAAAAGATGTTGAAGTTGGCCCAGGAACAAATGCTGATATATCTCTTATTCTCGATAGCAACCTTGGAGGAATTGATCTTGCAGCGAATCCGCCGGGATTGACTGTCTATATTGACGGAAAAAAGATAGGAAAAACGGAGAAAGGTGAATCAGATAGGATCTCAAAGGTCTTCGAAATAAGAGGGTTAACCTTTGGTAAACATGTTGTCAGAGTTTCACATAAACGAGCTGTTCCACAGGACTATGTAATAGAGGTAAATGTAGAAAAAGGGAAAATAGCCAGACCTAAGACTATCAATATGTGGGTTATAGATGCCATTATAAAATTTAAATCTGGAAAAAAAGAACTCAAAGGACGCCTTATCGAAGAAACAGATACGAAAATACTTTTTGAACCTGAACCAGGAGTTAAGATAAGTTACGATAAAGATGAGCTTTCCTCTATTGAAAAGCTAAAAGTTGATGAGGATTGAAATTTTATAAACCTCAGTTTCACGAGCCCAGCGTATTTTGTAGCAGCGAACGCGTTGAGACGTTATAATATAAACTACTGCAAGTTGAAAGCGCACTGGAGGGTGCAATGCCCTCTCTCTTTGACTGGAAAATACGGAAAAATGAAATGTCCAAAATTAGGATTTTTATAAAAAAATAATACCTCTAAAGAAAGATATCAGAGACTTTCACATTTTTGATTAAAAAAAGACAGGTTAAAATTAGCTATATTTGATGTGAAAAACAGCAAATACTTTTTAGATATTTTCGATGGATATTATTATAACATTTTCTAATGGAACGTTCTGATGATAACCGCGGGTTCCGGTAGGTACTGATTTTATCTGGTCCACTACATCCATTCCACTGATTACTTTCCCAAATACGCAGTAACCATATTCTTCCGGACTATCACTATGGTAATCGAGGAAATCATTATCTGCCACATTTATGAAAAATTGCGCTGTAGCACTGTTTATATCTGAAGTTCGCGCCATAGCAATTGTTCCTCGTTTATTTAAAAGCCCATTATTTGCTTCATTTATTATTGGTTTCATCGTTGGGAGTTGCCTGAAAGATGTGTCGAAACCCCCGCCTTGAATCATAAACCCATCTATAACTCTATGGAAAATTGTTCCGTTATAATGCCCCATTTCTACATATTTCATAAAATTTTGGCATGTGATAGGAGCATTTTTTTCATCAAGTTGGATAATAATATCACCCAGAGAAGTTTTTATTTTCAACATAGCTGACCTTTATTTTGAGTTTGATAAAATATATTATAAAAATTCAGATATGCAAAATTTTAGTCTGTCATTAATTATGAAATTTCATTTTAGAGCATAATTAGGTCAAGATTCCTACGAGCTTTTTCGGAAAGTTTATCTACATTTGTAATCTTATATCTATTACGTTGAATATCGGTAATCATTATTACTCCATTGCTATTCAGTGTGATATTTTCTCTCGGATTAAATATGTGTATTATTTTTGGTCCTCTATCAGTAGATGCATTAATTTCACACATACCAGTCTTCTTTCTTCCACCATATTTTGTGGAGATGTTTTTTATATCTATAATTTCGGGGACAAAATATCTTTCTTTTATTGCTTTTAAAATTATATTCCTTTGTTCTTCATTGAATTCTGTTAAATCATTTATAATTCCTATTTCTTCGATTTCCTGGTCTTTTTCAATAAAAACTGATATATATTTTTCCGGGAGGCTTAAAGGAAAAAGGGCTATGCAATGCACAGGTGAATATACTTTTCCGTCCAGTGTACACGAGAGTATAGAATTTTTATTTTCGAATAAAATATTTTTTGCCTGAATAATTTTCATTATTGTAATTCCTCGAAGTTAGATTCTCCATTTTCACGATTGCCATAGTCATCTGATTTTCCATTTATAGCTTTTTTCATCCCTGCTATATTGTTAGTATCATCTGTTAAAATTATTTTTGACATTTCACTTTGTATTTTTACGAGTTCGTAAAATAATCCCTTTTTTTCCATTAGTTCTTTATGTGTACCGGTTTCTGCTATTTCTCCATTTTTCATAACTATTATTCTATCGCATTTGCGTAGAGTAGAAAGCCTATGGGCAATTGCTATAGTAGTTCGGCCTTTAATAAGCTTCTCTATGGCTTCCTGTATTTTCTTTTCTGTTTGAGTATCAACAGAAGAAGTGGCTTCGTCGAGTATCAATATATTTGGATTTCTGAGTATAGCGCGGGCGATAGAAATTCTCTGTTTTTCACCACCTGACAGATTATTTCCTCTTTCTCCAACTTCTGTATCATAAGCATCTGGTTTTTTTATTATAAATTCGTGGGCATTGGCAGCAATTGCGGCTGAAATAACTTCCTCTCTTGTTGCGTTTGGTTTTGAATAAAGGATATTTTCAAAGATAGTTCCATTAAAGAGGAAACTGTCCTGCAATACAATTCCAATTTTTGAACGTAAATCACTCTGTTTAATTTTACGTAGATCCTTGCCATCGAGAAGTATTTCTCCTTTATCAGGATCATAAAGACGGCATATAAGGTTTATCATTGTGCTTTTTCCCGCGCCGCTTCGCCCAACTAGACCAATCATTTCATTAGGGTTGATATTTAGAGATAAGTTTTTTATTACTGGGCGGAATTTATCATAACCAAAACTTACATTTTTAAACTCAATTTTTCCTTCAATCTCAGTAAGAGGAATTGCGTCAGAGGAGTCTTTTATTAATGGTTCACAGTCCATTATATCAAATACACGTTCTGCTGCACTGAGGGCATTGCTTATCATATCAAGCATTCTCACAAGCATAAAAATAGGACGATAAAACATCATCAGATAACCGGAATATGCAACGACAGATCCAAGAGTCATTTTACCTGAGAAAACTAGTTTCCCGCCAACATACCAGACAATTACCATGCCTGACATTATTAAGAGATGAAAAAGAGGATGAAATAGGCTCCATTTTTTTACGAGTTCTATACCGGAGTCTCGGTATTCCAGACTATATTTTTTAAATTTTTTTGTTTCATATGATTCTTGTCCAAAAGCTTTTACTACTCGAATTCCTGAGATAGAATCTGCAACCACAGCGCTAAGTTTTGAACGTCTATGGAAAAATCTGTGAAAGAAAATCCACATTTTTGGAATTATTGTTTTCACAAAAAAAACTATACAAACTATTGGTATAAGAATGAATATGGTAAGTTCCCAACTTAAAATAAAGAGAAAAATTCCTATTCCAATAAACATAAATAGCGATTCAATGCTAACAGGAATAAAATCAACAAGAAGTCTTTGCATTTCTTGCGTATCTTGATTCACTCTTGATAATAACGCTCCCGTTTGGTGTTTATCAAAAAAAGCAAGAGATAATTCTTGAAGTTTATCATATAATTTTTGTCTTACATCAGCTACTGTTCTGAAACCAAGACTACCCGACAGGCGTTCTTGTATTCCAGATAGGAACATTTGCATTGCATAAGCAAATAGGAGAGTTAGTGCGGCTGGCCCAAGCCATAGGCTATTTGTGAAATTGCCAGTAACAGGATCTTTCTTAAATATCACATCAATAAAGACTTTACTCATGTAGGGGGTCAGAAGGCCAAATGCGGTGCTTAGTATCATTACCAATAGAATTAAAACTAATGTCATACGATATGGACGGGTAAATTGCGAAATTCGCAATAGAGTATTTTTGCGGTCAGTGCATCTTGGGCACTTATTTAATTCAGGAGGGATGGGATTATTGCAAGAGGGACATAATGATGGGAGAATTCCTCCTGTTACTACTAAAGGAAGATTTTCAACGAGGGCGTTAATGTTATCTACTGCTAAAGCAAATAATTGATTTAAAGATTGAGAAAAAGATATTAATTTAAAGTTGCTACCGTGTTTTGGTTCTATTATAATACTCATAGAACCTACTTGTGGAGATATTTTTGCTTTTTTTATTGAAGTGATTTTTATATCGTGGGACGGAAAAATAGAAGAAGAGTCTTTTTGGAAAACGGTTATGTGATTATCACTAACTACCAGCCATTCGTTACCAAATTTACGGTGATTGGAAATATCTGATTCAGCATAAAAAAGAATTTTTTCTTTTGGATGATATTTTTTGAATGCTTCAAGAAGAAATTCTGGTATCTTTTTTTCCGAATCAGAATTATTTTTTTTTGCTGAAGACATTTTTCGTTTCACTTCTTTCTATTTAAAATAAAATTTGTCCATTCTGAGATAAGTCTGCGAAATCTGGATTCCGGGAAATTCAATAATAATTTCAATGCTTTTGTTTTCATTTTTTCAGCTTCTCCTAAACATATATTAGCAGCGCCAGAATCTATAACTATTTTTCTTACCTGCTTTATTTCATTTTTTGAAAATTTTTTCTTTCCCTTTAAAGAAAATAAAAAATTCCGTTCTTTTTCCTTAACATTTTTCAGTGTTTGTAGGATAATACTTGTTGGTTTAGCTTCCGAGAAGTCTGCGAGAGTTTGTTTTCCGGTTCCATCCTGAAAAATTCCAATGAAATCGTCTTGGATCTGGAAGGCTATTCCTGCAAATTTTGCAAAATTCATAATATTTCTGATTTGTTCTGAAGATATCTTTTTATTTTCTGCTGCGATTTTTGTAGCTGCAAAAACACAATATTCTATTAATTTTGCAGTCTTTAGAGATGCTATTGAAATTAATTCCCTGTATTTTAATTCTGTCCAGTTCCTGTATGTGATTTCAACATCAAGGCATTCACCACATATAAGATCCCTGCCACCAAGAGAGCATAAATGGTGAATTAAATGGATTTTTGTTTTCTCTTTGAGATTTGCTCTTGAGAGTATGTCGATAGCCCATGCATGTTGAATGTCTCCGGCTAAAATGGCTATGTCTTTTCCGAATTTTTCCGCAGGCTCATCCGCTATTAGATATTTTCCTTTTGCGAAATTCGCAAGTATTTTGTGTGAGGATGGGGCATTTTTTCTGATATTATCATTATCTATGATGTCATCGTGTACAAGAGTCCAATTATGAAAGATTTCTACTGCTGCTGCTGGCAGGATTGCTTTTTTTATTTTTCCTCCAAGCATTCCACAAGTCCATATGAGGAGTGCTGGGCGGAGTCGTTTTCCTTCTCTTAGAGGATAATCCAGGACAGCATTTTTTAGGAAGGCTGGTTTTATAGAAACTGGAAAATTATCGTTTTTGATGATTTTTTCTATCTCAGCTGCGATTTTCGCAAGTTCTTTTTTGAATTGAATTTGGTCTGAGTTCAAGTTGTTACAATTTTTTTCTGTTTTCCCCATTTTACAATTAGGTTTATTGTTTTATTTGATTTTACAGTAACGACAGGTTCATCAGATATAGAATTTCGTTTTTCGCATTTTAGATTTATTATTCCATCATTTCCAAAGGGGTAATTTTCTACGCCGTGAGTATCTAATAATCTTATGTCCCATATGATTTGATTATTCGGGACGTCGGGGCGAACTCCAAGATAATATTCCAAAAATACTGCTATTGGTGGTACGCCTCCCCATCCAACAAAATCTTTCATTGCTGGTTTACCGGGTTCTTCAAATTCTGGAGAGTAGTTTTCAAAAACAGTTCCGTATTTTTTAAAGACAGCCCAGACGTTTTTGAGATGATTTTCTGCTATTTCAAACGCGAGATCATCTTCTCCGATTTTTGTTAGCCCCCTTAAAATCATATAATTTGTTGGAGGCCATACTGAGCCGAGCCAGTATCCTCCATCGCTTTTATATGCCGGGTGATTAGCATTTATTGATGGAACTCTATGTGGGCGGTTAAATTGTTTTTCGTCCTTCAGGTTAGAAATAAAAGTATCAAGTCTTTCTTCGGGAACAGCATCCGCAATAAGCCCCCAGAAAGCGCCGACACTTTTTACTGAATTTAAAGTCCCGTCTCTATATCTATCGAAATAAAAAGATTCTTTTTCGTTCCACATTTTTTCATTTATGAACTGTTGGAGAAATTCAGCTTCTATTTCGAGAAATTTTACTTCATCTTTTCTTCCTAAGATTTCTGCTATTTTTAAGAGATTTTTTGCAGAAAATAAAGCTTGAAAATTCGCATCAATCCAGCTGAGAAAACCGTGATGGGCATTTTGCATTTGCAGATTATCATCTTTAAGGCGTGGCTGATTATCCATTCCGCAACCATATCCTGTATTCCAGTATGAGCCGTCAGGCCAGCTTCTGAAAAGCCGAGTCCATTCATGGTATGCTACCAATGGAGGAAAAATCATTTCAAGTCTTTTTTTGTCGGCATAGTTAAGGTAATGTTCAAATTCACTCCAATGCATTATGTTAGGACCGGTGCTTACTGGATCATACGCTTCCCATCTGTATACACCTGTATCATTATGGATCTCACGAGAAATATATCCATCAGCTTCCTGTTTGCAGTAGAAGTTGTCTAATGTTCTCTGGAAATTAAAAGCTCTTCTACCGTATTTTCCAAACATGAGTATGAAAACTGAATCCCACATAAAAATATAATTATTAAAAGCAGTATCTATGTAATTTGCTATAAATCCATTTTCCTGTGTTGCTGGTTTGAGATTTTTGAAAGCAATTTCCCATACTTTCCAATAACAGTCAATTGCAATTGAGTTTCGGTTAAGGAAAGGTTTAGGTAATAGGTTTTTCACTTCGTTGAATGATGGCAGATTTGTTCTCTCTGGTTCCATTGAGATAAATTTGTTTTCATCAACCCATTTGTTTTTTATGACATATCTTGTTTTTTGCATATATTTTACCTATGTTAATTCAGTTGATATAAAACGTTTTTTTATTAGTAATATTGTGGCAGTATTTCTATGTTTTGCAAGAGATTTTTGAATTTTTTATCTGTTTATATTTAGCCATCTACGGTGAGTCCAACACCATTGTTCAGGGTTTTCCCTAATTAATTCTTCTATTTGAGAAGTATAAAGTTGAACAGTATCTTCAATACTACGTTTTGCATCATAAATTATAGGGTCTTTTAATTTAATTTTATATTTAAGATGTCCAATTCTTTCGCAAACGGCTACAAATATTGGAGTGAGAGTTTTGTTATGCAAAATTACAGGAGATTTATGTGCTCTAGCTGGTTGTCCAAAGAATTTTACTTCTACTCCTTCGCTTTTACTAGTATGTTGATCAGCTATGATACATATGGATTCCTTATTTTTTAGGCTCTTAAGGAGTTTTCTTAAGGAATTTTCCTTTGGGATAAGTTGCACCCCATATCCAATTCTCCTTGCTATGACTCTTGTTTCCATAAGGGGATTATCTAATTTTCGCATAACAGTTAAAATTTTTCTTCCTGTGATTGCGCAGTAAATGATTCCTGCAACTTCCCAATTCCCATAATGTGCAGTAATTACAATAGCGTTTTCAGCGGTTGGGCTTAAAAATTTTTTTATTGAATCTGGATTGCCTTCAAGTTTTACAGCTTCAATTATTTTTTCTTTTGAATTATAAACTTTTTTAAATTTGATTGTGTCTACAAAAACATTTGCAAAATGAATAAAATTTTTTTTTGCAAGAATTCTGGCTTTTGCGAGATCAGCAGTAATCCCTGCATGTATCAGATGCTGAATTGTTCTTTTTCTGTGTTTGAAATCAAAAAAGAACACTAACTTTGCTATGATTTCAGAAACTTTATATGCAAAATTCATCGGTAATAAAGAAAAAAGTAATTCGATAAAAAACAAAGGTATAAATTCAGCCAATGAAATGAGGAAATATTTTCTTTTTCTTGCCATTATTAAATTTAGTGATGAGGGATTGATGCTTCCTTAGTTTTAGAAATTTCTTGAGTTTTTTGAGGCATAAAATTTTTAAGTCCCGCAAAAATAATCCACGAAAGTAGAAGAGTTGCAAATGCAGTAATTAATCCAATTTTTAACCAGTCAAAAAACTTTACATGGATTTTCGAGCGTTTTTCGAGCATCCCAAGAGCAACAATATTCGCAGTGCTGCCAATCATAGTAATATTTCCGCCAAAACAAGCACCAAAAAGAAGAGCCCACCATAGAGGAAAGGCGTTTACTGTTTTTGACAATTCTTCTATTACAGGACAGAAGGCGGCTACAAAAATTACATTATCAATGAATGCAGAACCAATGGCTGATATAATCATGGTAAGGGGAATCAAAATAGATATGTTGGATCCACAAATTCGAGAAAATTTTTCTGCCATAAGGGATGTCACGTGTGTGTGTTCAAGTGTTCCTGCTACGGCAAAAAGTAACATAAAAAAGAGCAGGGTCCACCAGTCAACTTCTCTCTCTACGTAGTGCCTTGCACGATCCCGCTTGAAAAACATTATTAAACCAGAACATATCAAAGGAGCAATAAGCAAAATGCTATTTTTCTCAAGATTGAATAATTTTTCAAGTTGATGATGTGATGCAATAAACAGAATAGTAAAAATCATAACTACAAGACCCTGTTTATAAGGGACTTGTATTTTTGGTACAAGACTTAAATCTTTAGATAACCTATCCTGTAGTTTTTCATCGAAAATCTTTAAGTCTTTTTTATAATAGATCATGGAAATGAAGATACATAAAAGCAAAGAAATTAACATTGTTGGAAATGCCCAGATTATAAAATCCTCAAAGGTAAGACCAGCTCTTGTCCCAATGAAAATTCCAACAGGATTGCCCATCATTGTGCCTGCACTGCCGACATTTGTACTCAGAACACATATTATAATATAGGGAGCTGGATTTATTTTTAGTCTTTCAGAAACCTGAAATATTAAAGTAGAAATAAATATTATGGAAGTAACTTCATCTACTGCGCAGGCGAGTAATGCAGAAGCTATAGCCGTAGTGAAGATAAACTTTCTCGCTGAAATATTGGGCATCGAAACTATTAATTGAACTATCCACGTAAAGAAACCAAGGTCCCTGAGCGCACCAACAACAATCATCATACCCACCAGGAAAAGAATAACCGGTAATGCTGCTGATTCAACGAATGTTGGAATATTGAGAGAATTTGTAAAGATCAGAACAGCAAGTCCTATGAAAGCTATTGAAAGACGAAAAGACCAAAAAAAAAGCGTTCCTAAAATAATTGACAAAAATACTGCGGAGGAAACTGCTTGTCTGAGGTTAAATACAGTTTTATATCCAACAATCGACAGAGTTACGCTTATCAGGATAAGAATAACGAGTTTTCTGAAAATAGATTTTGAATTTAATTCTACAACAGATTCTTCTTCGTGCATAATTTACTCCCAGAAGAATTTTCTTACGAATTCTGCAATGCGAATTGTGCCGGACAATTTACCTTTATCTGTTACTATAATAAGTCTTGTCTTGCGCATAATAAACACTTTTGCTACTTGAATCGCTGGTATATTTGACTCAATTGAAATAAAATCGGGGCGCATGATATCAGCAAGTTTTATTTCTTTTTCACTCCTGAGGAGTTCAGCAAAAGGTTGGAATCTTATAATAGGAGTGAGATCATCCATCCATAAAAGATGCTCTGGGAGACTAATCCTTAAAATATCTTCAATGGAAATTATTCCTCTGATATCTTTTTCTTCATCTATTATTGGTATATCAAAGATAAATTCTGTGGAAAAAATTCTTATAGCATCACTGATAGTATTGGACTCGGTTAATGTTATTATATTTTCTTTTCTCATTATATCTGCAGCAGTGAGAAAATCAGGTAAATGGGTTGATATGGTGGCGCCTAAAAGATTTATTATCTCTGTTGGTGAGTTTGCTGTCCTGAGATTTTCAAGTAATTTTGATTTTGTGAATTCTTTAGCCAACGTGGATAAGATTTGCAAATGAAAAGAGGGATCATCTTTTGGCGATAAAACTAAAAAAACCACAAATACCGGAGGCATTTCGGAGTTAAAATTTATTCCCTCCTTCGATGTGCCAACTGCGACAACAGGCTTTTTTAATCCTGTTAATCTCGCATGGGGGACTGCAAGTCCATTTGCAATGACAGTAGGAAACAATTTTTCTCTTTCTATAAGAAAATTCTCAATTGTTTTCTTTTCAAGACCGGCTACATTTCTGGAAATTAATTCGGAGAGTTCAGAGATAACTCCGAAACTCTCCTTTGATTTTAAACCGCAAATTACGTTTTCTGGTGTTAAGTAATCCTGAAACTTTATGGGATTTTCATTTAACATTTTAGTTAGTCACCATAAACGGTGGTTTTATATGTTCCTATCAGGCCAAGGAAATTGTTTGCGTAATAATCAACATATTTTATCTTTTTTAAACCTCCATTTTTTACGGCTTGCTCAATGCTTGCATCACCAAAAGCAACAAGCCCGAGGTAAGATCTTGCCTCAGAAACCCCTGATTTTGTGTAAAGAATTTCTCCATCAGCAGATGATACAGGAAGTTTCACATCTGTGAAAATTGCCCCCTGTGGAATAGCAGTTGCGCATCCACCTACTGCAAGAACGGTTAGCGCCAACGCAGTTCCTTTTAGCCATTTTTCTACGTTCTTTCTCATTTTTCTCTCCTTTTTTAATTTTTTGTTATTAAAAGGGAAATTTCTACGAAAAATATAACATTTTGCAATAAATTCAAATGTAAGTATTTCTTTTATAAAGTTGAAATTTAAAGATTTAGCATTAGTTTTAATGTTTTTCTGAAAGATGCCTAAAATATAAAATCAGGAGTACATTAATGATAAAAAAGAAAAATCTCATCTTTTTAGGAGCTCCCGGTGCTGGAAAGGGAACGCTTGCGCAGATTCTTTGTGAAAATGAAAAGTTAGCTCATATTTCTACCGGAGATATTTTACGCGGAGAAATTGCTAAAGGCTCTGAATTAGGACTCAAAGCAAAACATTACGTAACTACTGGTGGACTCGTACCAGATGAAATTGTTGCTGAAATGGTTGCCAGACGCCTCGCTGAAGCAGATTGTCAGGATGGTTTTGTTCTGGATGGCTTTCCAAGAACTATACCCCAGGCAAAATTGCTTGAAAATGCACTTGCAAATATCTCTAAAAAAATTGATTCCGTAGTATATTTTCACGCAGAGGAAGAACTACTTATAAAAAGATTAACAGCGAGACTTACGTGCAAAAAGTGCGGGACAAATTTTAACAAAATATATAGCCCACCATTGAAAGAAAATATATGTGACAGGTGTGGAGGAGAATTATATCAACGACCTGATGATTCTTTAGAGACTGCGCAGAGTAGATTAAAGTTATATAAAGAACAAACTGCTCCTTTAATACCTTATTATAAGGAAAGAAAATTGTTACTTCAGCTTGACGCCTCTTTGAGCAAGGATAAATCATATCCAGCTCTTGTAAAATTACTCAGTTAAAGGCAATGAATAATAAGCTTGATTTTGTAATTCATTCGTCGGATGAGATTTGCGAAATTCGCAAAGCCGCAAGGATTGCTGCTGAGGTCAGGGAAAAATTAAGGCAAATAGTAATTCCTGGAATGAATACAGCGGATATTGACGAACTTGCGAATAGATTGATTTTACAGGCCGGCGCTGTAAGTGCGTTTTATGGATATAGGGATTTTCCCGGTCATATATGTATTTCAGTTAATGATGAAGTCGTTCACGGGATTGGGGTAAAAGATAAGGTAGTTCAAAATGGAGATTTACTTAGTCTTGATATTGGCGTGGATATTGGAGGTTTTATAGGGGATACTGCTATAAGTTTTGTAGTAGGATCAAAACCTATTTTGCGTCATGTTCGTTTTCTATTGGAAAAAACTCATGAAGCTCTAATTGCTGGTATAAATGCGGCAAAATCTGGGAATAGAGTTCGTCATATAAGCGAAGCAATACAGAAAGTTGCGGATAATGCTAAATTGGGTATTGTGCGGGAATATGTAGGGCATGGAGTTGGCAAAAAACTTCATGAACCTCCGGAAATCCCAAATTTTATAAGTTCTAATTCGGGCCCCATTCTGCAAAATGGCATGATTCTTGCGATAGAACCAATGTTTAATTTGGGGACACATAAAGTAAAAGTTGATAAAGATAACTGGACAGTTCGTACATGTGATGGTAAATTATCAGCACATTTTGAACACATGATATTAATTAATGATGATAAACCGGAGGTGCTTACTTGGCCAAAGATGATGTAATTACAGTTGAGGGGGTGGTAAAAGAATTACTACCAAATACTATGTTTAGGGTTGAATTGCCAAACGGGCATAAAGTACTCGCTCATATAAGCGGGAAAATGAGGCTGAATTTTATCCGAATTTTGCCAGGAGATGTTGTTGTTATGGAAATGTCCCCATACGATATGACAAAGGCAAGGATAATTTTCAGAAAAAAATGAAAGAAAATGATTTAAATTCTGATTCTACACAAAAAATTCCGAGACTGAAAAAACCGGAAAAAAAACTTATTCCTATCGTTTGTTCATGGTGCAAAAAAATATATAAATTATCTGAATGGAATGTTGAGCACAACAAAAAAACAGGTATTTCTCACGGAATATGTGAGGAATGCTTAAAGAAGTTTGAGCGGGAACAAAAGAAATAATGAACAATTATGCCAGTAATAAGGCAAAACTAAAGAGAAAATTGATCTTTTTTATCTTTCTAACTGCGATTTCATTTTTATTAGCATCTGCATTTTCTTATTTTATTCTCATACCAACCCTACGTACAGCAAAAACGCCTATGGAACAAGAAAAAGCCCGGATGAGAAAAATCTGTATTGCATTAATTTTATATTCAGCCAGATATGGAGAAGTATTCCCGGAGAAGTTATCTGAATTATATACAAAAAATTATCTTGATAATATGGAATATTTCGATAGCCCTTATGTTGATGGAAAACCTACTTCACCAGAGGATATAGATAATGGAATTGATTATTTATATATGGGCTCATATGAGAAAATTAACGGGGATTATCTTCCTCTCATAAAACTCAATTCAAAAAGTATCGATCTGGTAGCATTTGTCTCAAAGAAAGATATAAAATTCAATAAATTAGAAAAATAAAAAATAAATTCAATATAACATTTTTACTTTCTTGTAATAGTAAGTTTGATTTGCCATTCATCTTTACTTCCAGGCTTTATACTTCGACTTTCCTTAATTTTATATGCTTTTTCGAGAGATTCCTCTTGCGATGTAGATGGTTCTGGAGCAATATGATTTTGCCCATTTACATTGCCTTCACTTGTCCACACAGCAAGGTAAGGAAATTTTTCTGCTGGCCAATTTATGATGAGTTTTGTATTGTCTGGATGGGATATTATAACTTCACCTTTATTTAATTTTTCAGTAAAAAATTTCCAATATCTTCCTGAATTGCTTGTAAACATTTTTTCAAAGAAAAGAGTGTTGTCTTCATTTCTGATCTCTGAGAGAGTTCTAATCTCTCCCATTTTTCCAAGCCACCCATTTCTTGAAAAAGCTACTTTTATTTTCATTTCTGGTGGTAGTTCAACTTTTGAACCAGTTTCTGCACGAAGTATTGGATGAAATGTGTAAATGTATGGTAAACTTTGAGAACTTTTATTTGTGATACAGTAATCCAGAATGATTGAATTTTTATCAAGTTTTATCGAACGAGAGAAAAGATATGGTAATTCAAACCCAGTTGTTTCCATTAAAATTTTCTCATCATCATATAAAAAATATTGCCATTTTTTTCTGTATAAATCCCCGTGGGGATGTAATTTTAGTCCTTTTAACTCACCGTCAGGCATTACACATTCCTCCATAGTTGGGAAGATTTCATCAATACCATCAAATTCTGTATCTTTATAAGTCATGTCAGATTTTCTTGATTTGTAAGGTTTTCCTCTGTCGAGGAATTCTTTCCCATCTATACTCTTGATAGATATTATTTTCCCCCCAAGCTCAGGAAGAATTTTTACTGATAAATAAGAATTCGATAAAGTGATACAGGGGGTTTTAGCACCGTCTGTAAGTTCTATATATGAAATCTCTCGAATCGTTGTACTACTGCATCCGACAATAAATGATGAAATCATAATAAATAAAATTAAAGTTTTTATTTTTCTATTCAAGTTTTAAACTCCTGAGCTCCCCTGGATACATTGAAACAGTTATCTTTCCATCAATTAAAGTTAAGATTTTTCCTGATACATTATCAATAACTTTCTGGCACTGTGGAAGCTGAACAGAAACATTTTTTTGGCTTAGAGATGTATTAACAATTCCTGCATATATACCGTTTTTAGGTGTGGAAATTATGCGAAGAATAACCTCTGGATCTGAAGCTGCATTGTCCTGTATTTTGCTGGGAAGTGCCGGCAAAGACAGGAATGCAGCATTGAATTTTCGAACATATTCAGGGAATCCTCTATTAAAACTATTACCACTAAGATAGCCTATAAAACGCGGATCACCATTTGCAAAAGCGCGAGCTTCACTTATCATACAATAAGGTCCAGCTCTCTCTACATCAGCAACAAAATACCCTAAAACAGGATCATTATTATCATTCATTTCATTCTCATTTAATCCATAGTGTCTTACAATAGCAAGGCCTGATTTTGCTTTGAACTCTTCGAGCGCTTTTTTTGAAGCTACAGTATAAAGACGATTAAATGAATACGTCAAAATAACACCTTCTACATCTTTATAGTTTTCAGGATCATTCCATGGGCAAGCATGATGCCATTCATAATCTCCCCACGTAGATGGTTTGCTAAGCAGAGCTTGTAAATACATATCTTCTCGAACTACTTTGTCATAAGAAATGGCTTTTACGAATTTGAAAAAATCCTGATAATTATTGAGAAAATTTTCCCATTTAGTGGGATTATCTGTTACAACAACAGTCTGCCATTCCCAAAAATTAGGGATACCTTTTGCTACAACGGAGGATGGAAGACTTATACCTGGTTCTGATGAATCAGCTGTGTATAAAATTACTGCGTCAGGATTTACCTCTCTGCGAAGGTATTTGCATAGTGCCAGGTTAAAGTCACGTCTTTTCTGAAACCACCAACTATAATATCCTTCCAGCAACACATTATTATTTTGAAGATCATTCCGACTAATTTGTTTTCCTGTTTCCTTATTAAAGATTTCAATATCTTTTGAATTAAAACTTATTGGATTTGCTTCAGGACGCGGTCTGAACCATGCCCCTATAAATTTCCCCTTATCTTTATTGTCTGTAATTGTAATTTCCAATAATTTTTTAGCATCCTCAATGAAATCTGGATCGACTAAATCCGCATTCGTTAATTGACACCAATTGATGTGAGTATAGTTTTTTCCTCCTTTTAACGTTTCACATCTTCTTTGACTACCAATTGCAATATTATTATTTTGCCCAATACTACCAGCATATTCATAATATGGTAATATATAAAAATCGCTATATTTATTTTTTATCAACTCAAGAATATCATTCCACAATAATGGAGTTGAAGACTGATTATACCAATCATTCCCTCCGTATTTACTTGAATCCCACCCCTGATTATGTCCAAATTCAAGAAGATCCTTTGAAAATGTATTCATCCCGAGAAAACGCATTAGTCTCAACTTATACTCATACCAATCAGTAGGATTATTTATTCCCCTTAATTCGGGTAGCTTTTCATTCTCTTGATGTCCCTGAGATATTACAGCGTCAGACATTTCCTCCCTAAAAAAAATATATCTACGAGGTAATTCAGGAGGTGGATAGTTTATCTTCTGTTCAAGTAAAGAAAAATCTGTGATTTCAAATAATTTAATTTTTGATACAGCTGCTCCAGCTGACTCAAAATTATTTTCAAATCTTAATTGTGCTATTATTACCCAAAAGCCATCTTCAGGGAGGAGTGGGCGTTTTTCAAGACCTCGAGGCCGTTTTATATCCGGAAATCTGTCATGTAAGAAAAATACCTGAGACCATGTTTGAAATTTTCCACTTAATGGCACTTTCAATGATTCAGGATTGTGATTTACATAAAGTGCTTTTATTGCATCTCCAACTGTTGTCCCACTATGAAATCCTCTTGCTGTTTCACATCCCCAATTACAGATAAACATACTACGAGATTTATCGTCTGGAAATTCTATAGAAAGTATATATGCTTTGCCAGGAATTAAACCAAGTCCTTTACCTACACGATATGCAAAATATTTAGGAGCACCATTATTATTTGGCAAAACTCTACACGCCTTTCCAAGAATATTTTCAACCTTACTAATACCTTTAGGATAATCGGTAAACATAAATTCCATATTTTCTCTCGAACAATCTATCTCCTGTATAAGAATTTGTTTTCCATAAGGTTCACCCGCATCCATTAAATCAAAAGCGTAATTAATCTGAAAAAGAAAAAAAATAAGCAAAAATCCAACAACTCTAATAATAAATTTTTTCATAAAGCCAACTCCAAATTACCTTAAATCTATAAATTTTACAATTATATCGTGAACGATTATTATTTTATTTTTCTATTAAATAAAATAAATAACTTATATAAAAAGTCAAGAAAAAAATACTATCCAATTTTTAAGTTATATAAAATTATATGTTAATTATATCGTGAACGATTGTTAAAACAAAACATTAATAAGAATTAGAATTGAAAAATAACTTAAAAAATAATGTTAGAAATTCATTTTTTTTTATCCAATTTGACAAAAAAAACACGCGCTAAACTAACACTTTGAAAATGAAAAATTAGGACTATAATAAACGCGGAGGAGAGAAAAAATGAATTGGTTCTCAAGAGTAGCAATTTTATCTGTTGCTACAATGTTGCCTGTTATCTTTACTCTGTCGCTTTCAGCGAGTCCATCAGTGACAATGGAGCCAGCAGTAGTGAAGATAGGTGATAAAATTACCGTGACAATTGAATCCGATGGATGGATTCTCAAGGGCGGTCCAATTGTTAAAGGACCTGCAGAAGGTTCACTCACATCAACTGGCGGAAGATTAACTGCAACAGACCCAGGATATGTCATTGTCTCAACATACTGGGTGCACCCCAATGGTAATGGCGGAGAAGAGGAAATGAGTGCAACTGGAACAACAACGGTGATAGACCTTTCAATAAAAACTCCAAGCGATGGAGACAAGTTTCTCCACGGCGATAAGGTCTCATACAAGGCGAATGTGGAGCCATCCGGAATATCTGTTGCCGAAGACAGCTGGAAATGGGAGATAATCGAGGGAAAGGGTGAGGTACTCAAAGAAGAAAAAGATGTCTTCGAAATACTAGGCTTCAACGAAGACACGGACTATGAAGTTCCAGATGATCTTACGGTTCAGGTCTCGGCAAAAATCGAAGGACTCTATTGTACTGCAACCTGCAAGGTGAAAGAGCTATTCCCGAGAAACGAGGAGATTGATTTTGCGACTACCGATCCTATCCTTTTGGAAAAAGAATTCGAAATTTTTCATCCAGAGTGGACGTGGGATAGAAGAGACAAGTCGAGAAGCGTATTTATAAGAGGCGCGAAGTTATCACTCATTGCTAAATTCAAATTGAAGGAACCACTGACCAATTCTACAAGCATCCAAGGTTTGTATTGCCATGCCACGGGGACAATTCCAAATGCAGGTTCATTCTCTTGCAAATCCATTCCACTGTCTCAGTCTATTAAAAATGCTGAAACGAGCATTCCAATGAAAGCTGACACAAATCTTCCAGATTACATATACGCATATAATGGATTTGCCCGGAAAAATCCGACGGTGAAATATCTGTGGTCGTATAGGATTCAAGGCAATCCTTATGAAATTACACCTAAGCCTGACGATAACCAACATCACATATACATCACATTGGCAAAACCAGATACAGGTTTCTGCTTCGAGACGATCTTGTATTTGACATGCCTTGCGGCGGAAAAGGATAAGAACGAGCAAAAAGCAGTAAAAGATATCTGGAATGAGTTCTCTGACCGAACCGTCAAAAAGATAAACAAGCATCAACTGACCTACTACGGGCTTGGCGCTAAAACTCCAGCACCGTCCCACTTTTGGAGCACCTATGATCTGATAAAAAATGAAACTGGCCGTTGTGGAAATTGGGCTGGGTTTCTAAAGGAATGTTTTTCTACACATCATATTGCTTCAAATTTGGTTGCGATTTATTCTCCAAACAGTGAAGGTTTTCTTGTGAGGAATTGGACATTTGAAAAGCACATTCGCTCAGGTCCCGGCGGATACTGCAATACAGAAGCAGAAGGAGACGATGTCCAGATAACCCCGAAAGGTAGTTGGGGCACAATATGTGTAACTCCCGGGGAAAACGGAATGCTGGAGACACGACAAGGCGGAAACGACATAAAAGCTGATGGTGTTCTGTCACCCGCTTTTTATCCATATCTCCTTTTGTCCGGAAAATGGGCTGGCAATGGTCCTGATTACGGGCGAGTTGACGGCGACACCAAAAATCGGCAAGGTATAGCGGGTCAGGGTAATCCTGAGCCCCCAGAATTCTTCTGGGATCACGGTATTGTTTATCATGACGGAAAATTCTATGATCCTTCCTATGGCGGACAACCAGCACCCTCGGAACTTGAATACGAGAATAAAGCCATCAGCGGATTAATAGGTCAAGGAAATGATACTAGATATTGGTTGAATATGCCAGTCAGGAAAGATAGAAAAGGGGTGCAAGATTTAAGATTTGATCGTTTTTGATTTATATTGATAAGGAGTTCAAACGGATGAAGGTATTTATTGTATTGATGCTTATGATGCTGACCCTGTTTCCTATTGACGGGGAACAATTTCCTTTCAATATTTATAGAGATGAATACGGAAGCATATCGGACAGATTCGATCATAAATTCGTTCGAAGAGCAGTCAATGTAGAACAATGGAAAAAGATAGAGTCTTTTAGTCTGGATGATGAAACCAATTATGATACCTACGAATTTTATGATATCCCCCCTAAGATGAAAGAATTTAATCTACCAGGTTATTATCTTCTTATTGCAAAGGACGAAGGAAAATCTAAAAACATTGTCTGGTGGCATTGTTGGCGCCGGGCGTGCTTTGATAAACGGTTTGTGTCTTCGTTTGTCAATAAGGACAAGAGCACCCTTATACTGTTCATAGGCGAAGATAATACGAATTCAAATGAGCTCTCTCGAAAAAGTATTACATTTAGTTCGGGCCTTCTCCATGGAGGAAATATTGAAGTGTTGTCTTTGCATTTTGACGAAATAAAAAAATCTACTTTATCTTCTAACACATTAATTATAAATGATGAGGCAATATTATCCAGGGAACATATATTTACCCGAGACAGTTTTTACTTCCCATTCTTCCCGGCTGATACTAAAAATGAATCTATCGCCGACACTATTCGGACACCAGCTCCCCATCCTGTTACCGGGACGAAGATAGACTTTTCAAGGATGTTCCGCGATGTTGAGGATTTAACCTTGACTGATATGAAAATAACTGAGGTCAATGGAAATACTATAACGCTCACATGTAATGCCGAGAATCAGAAATCACCTACATATCTTGTCAGATATGATTTGGAGTCAGGCAAATTTCTGAGGGAGAAAAGCGAAAGGATCGAAAAGGAAGGGCTCAAGGAATATCGCAAAGCTGAGGCAGAAAAATTCAGCGATGAATTTTACAAGCGATTAGATGAGAATCGAGCAAAAAGGGAAAAAAGGGAAATAGCCGAAAGAATGATTTTGACCGATGCCGTAATTAATTTTACAGCATCTACGGATGAGCTTTTATCATGCATTGACGCTCTAAAGAAGTCCGACACCTGTCAATACGATGAGAGCTTCTATGCAGATATTGCCTTTTGTACGCTTTGCTGTCTTGCAGTCAAATCCGGAGAATATCTTAAAGACTCCAGAATAGGGGGAATTCAGGAACTCGCAAAAGCCTACAGCCTTTGTAATGAGATTGTCACAGGCAAAGAATTATCGCCAGGCACTCTGGCGCGGATGTCGGAAAGAACAAAGAAATGGCGTTACAATCTGGTTTATGACTGCTTCAACGATGGCATGCTCCTTGTGCCCTACTGGCGTTTCAGTTTTCTCTTGAAACTGAACGAATTTATAGAAAAAAAGGACGACGGAAAATCCTGCAAGGAATTTAAATCCCTGATCAAGAAAGAGGTGGAAGAATTGTATGCATTAATATCTACTCGTCCTAAACCACCGATAAAAGAGTTCCTTTCCACCTTATCAGAAAAAGCCACCACAGCACTTGACAATCCATCGATAAAAAGTTTTCTCAACCTGTTGCATGAACAGATCGTAAACCTAAATGCGAAAAAAGACACCGGAACAACAGACAGAAAAATCTCAGCTCAGATATCCGACCTGGAGAAGCTCATCTGCCGAACCGATTTGACCAAGCTGTCATCTGCAATTGCGGATGTTCAGAAAAATAAGAAGGAAAACTCCTCCGACATAGCTCTTGCAGTGCTTATAAATCTTGCGTCTTTCGACAATCTTGACGCATACATCCGTGAAAGTGGAGGAGATGTGTCAAAAATACTCGACATATACTCGACTCTTAAGTCTTATCTAAAAATAAATTCACCATGGACCGCAACCGCATTATCTGAGAAAGAAGTCCAAAGACAGATGTCAAATGCCAAAAGTTACCTATTCTCCGAACAAAAATTCATGCAGTGCATGAGGGCTATGTTCATCTCAAATTTCTTGCAACTCTCAAAGGGATATTCTCAAGAAACAGAGACATTCGCTCTGGATTTTGTCAAATCCCAAGCCTCTATTGCTTCCAAAATTGACATTGATGATGTGCTACCAGCCGATTTGAGGGCACTGTTAGAGCAGGTGACAGAGGAAAACGAAACAAATTAGATGCATTAACAAAGGATGATTACAGAGAATATATTGAGGAGATTTTCTGAACTCGGAGCAGGTTACCGGAAGTTCATTCGGAAAAGAACACAATGCCTGGCAGTGGGCATATGCCGAGCCAGACCTCATTCCATGGTTATTTTCCCACAAAAGAGATGAAAGTCTTAATCCACATTCACAATAAGCAACCTCGCATTCATCTCTACAAAAAAATTCATTTTTTTGAAATCCAATTTGACAAAAAAAACGCGTACTAAACTAACACTTTGAAAATGAAAAATTAGGATTATAATAAAAACTAATAGGGAGAAAATGAAGGGTTTTATGGGGAGAAAGGTATTTTTTTTCAGTTTTCGCGACGTTGTCCTGCCTTGTGGTCTCGATTTTCGCGAGTCCATCAGTGACAATGGAGCCAGCAGTAGTCAAGGTAGGTGATAAAATTACCGTGACAATCGAATCCGATGGATGGATTCTCAAGGGTGGTCCAATTGTTAAAGGACCTGCAGAAGGTTCACTCACATCAACTGGCGGAACATTAACTGCAACAGGCCAAGGATATGTCATCGTCTCAACATACTGGGTGCACCCCAACGGCAATGATGGAGAAGAGGAAATGAGCGCAACCGGAACAACAACGGTGGTAACGGTCGAAATCACTAAGTGTCCTGACAGGATGCTTGTCGAAGGGAAATTCATTGTCAAAGCTGAGGCAAAGCCTGATATCTCAGATGCTCGCTACACTTGGTTCTTCAATGGGCGAAACAAGGATTTTGACCCTAACCCAACGGGAACCAAGACAACTCAGTTTAACCCCAAGAAAGTAACGTCTGGTGCCGTAAAATCATTCATTACCGTAAAATACTCTGTTGTTGAAGATCAAAAAGAAGAAAAGGTTACAAGATGCGAATACTTCAAAAAATTACGTGATCTCCTGGGGCCTGGGGTGATTCAAAGAGATGGAGGCAACTATTATACATGTGAATCAAATACATGTTCCAGATTCGACGAAGAAAATATTGTGCATTATGCATTTTATGCTTTATTTCAATATGAGCTTTATGACCAGTATAGAGAATTTCTTGGAGAAAGTGAGCAAGGCGGTTCTATCCCATATGTGAAGGAAACGCATACGGAAAAACCTTACAGCGTCTTTCTTAATGAGCTTAATTTTACAGATGATTGGACAGCGATAGATGATTGTAAGATGGGTAGCGGCCAAAACGACCAAGAAGAAGGTGACGAGGTATCATTTCCATTTCAATTCAGACTTCTTGCCTCGGAAAATCTGGTTAGAAATTTCGATGTAGCTAATCACGTCCATCTTGACTGGCTTGCCAGCGTTCAAGAAGGGAAGCATGAACAGGAAACAGTTGAACACGAACTGACAAGTTATTTTCTAGATGTTGTAAGGGAGAAAAGGAATAACAAATTGATTAGCTTCAAACTTAAGACTTCATACATACGTGTGGGTCATTTTATCAAGTAAGAATGTGGTTTGTATTAAAAAAAGAAATTGGATTCTTGTCCTCTATATTATTGTGGGGATGCTGTTGGCTTGCGTATTGTGCTGAGGAAATCCAAATTCCAACATGTAAATTCGCCACAACAGCGCTCTACTATCTTTCAGACCGACTTGGAGCAAGCCTTATTTATACAGATGTTGGATGTCAATTGAATGCGTTCTCATGTGCTGATACCGATGTAGAAATATTAGTTAAAAAATTCCAAGAAGTCAATAAGGACAAGATAAAGATTTATTTTGACAGGGGGAGTTGGACAATATTCTGTTCTGATATCAGGATCAGTCCGTTTTTTGAGGAATTGCTGGAGTCTGTGGTTGAAATTGGGAAGGATGGGAATTTATATGCGGGCGTTTCCACAATCCCCATGAGATTAGATATAAATGGTCATTTCGCGAAAGAACCGAAACAAAATATTGGAAAGTTCTACCTTGCCAACTGGGAAAAGCTTTTCCCGAAAAATCCCAAATTACAGGAATTAATCTTTCACATGTTCGACAATGAAAAGCGCCTTGTTTGTCATATTCCCATAGCAATTCCAGTGACTGAACAAAAGAACCAAAAGGGACAAAGCGTCATCGCTGAATTAAAACAAATAATAATGGAAGGCGATGCAACATCAATAGAAGACATGGAGAGATATGCGAAGTTAATTACCTTGCTGGACACCCCTTCAGTCCAGAAGCAGGATCAGATTAGTATTGTAATCGACTACTCTGAAAGAAAACGCTTAAAACGTTGGGATGATCCAACATTTGAGGAAGTTGCGGAGGAACTACTCTTAGACAAAAAACACCCCTTTGGGAAAGAGCCTTTTGATGTCGGATTCTTCACTGCCAAGTTCAGTACCTTCGAATCTATTGAATTCTTGTCAGTTCTACTTGAAAAAGGTGTGTTCAATCACGATCCTCAAAAAAGTATTGTATCTGGCAGACAACCTCCTATCTTCCATGTCAACGAGATACCTAACTACTTAGTAAATTCCGGTAATTACGATGGCATTAATTTTCTACTTAAAAACCTTGATAGGATTGAATCAAAAGAGATGCAGAGGTATTTGACAAGTTGCTTTGGCTCCAAGAAGCTTGACAGAAATCGTTTGGGTGATGATAGCATTAACATTCTCATGAAATATGCCAAAGAATTCCAACTTGAACGCATTTATGCAGACACTTCAAAATGGATTGGTGATGATTTGCCGGATGGTTATGACCGATGGCGAGATTTTAAGATTTCGGAAACAGAACTTGTCCTCGAAAAAGACATGAATACAGTGGGGAAATACCTTTATCGACTGAAGTTCTTTAAATATAAGGAACCTGTAAGTATCGGTGGCATCCCTCTGAAAAAGATGGAAGAAGCAGACTATTCTACCCCAGAAAAAGCGTATTTTTCCTGTTGTTCAGAAAGAACCTATGAATGGAGTAGAGCATCTGTTTATAATAATTCCGAATATTTCGAAAACCATTTTGACCAATATTCACAATGGAAAGCCTGGCACTCGAATGTCAACCCGTTTGCAGAAATATTATACAAAGTGGAGGTCTCTTGTTCCCCTTTTAGAAGTGGAATTCCAAACATTTTCCTAGTTGTAAAGCAGATACTTGAAAAAGACAAACTTGTTAATGTCCCTATGATCTACGATGAAGGCAGATGGAAATTTTTCACGAAATGGCCTAAGATCGCTGAAATTCTAGATGACTACATTCAGAAACAAATAGTTGCTCTGACGCAAAATGAAAAAGAGGGAAAGTAATATTTCAATTCCAATTGAAACAAAGCACAGGAGATCGAAGAATCTGCCATGCGATGGAAAGATTATCTTGAAGGGCGTGTTT
>ERZ795046.340-NODE-340-length-58569-cov-11.028797_pt1 | contig 58569 bp, 63 predicted proteins | sample MGYA00375130_ERZ795046 | MGnify/ENA primary metagenome ERZ795046 (study PRJEB30175, sample SAMN05720202) | activated sludge metagenome | isolation source: anaerobic digester from wastewater treatment plant | place: Japan | collected 2015-05-15 ... | reverse complement strand
GATGCTTGGATTTGAAAAGAAATGCAGTCTTGTGACATTGAGGTTATGGTTGAAATTGACAGAGATAAAGAGGTGGTGGAAGGATAGAGAATTGTCCCACTTTAAAGGAAATACCACCCCATTTTATAAAGCAATCTACAACGATTGCTATCAAGTAGTGGGCTTTGAGACCTATTATTAGTGAAAAATTTATTGAAAATCGCATTAAAAATAAATAAAACTATTATAACTATTCTCTAAAACAAAATTAACCCTTAGGATAAATCTATCTTTTTATCTGCATAAAAATAAAATCACACTCGATTATTAAAATATTTTTTTGACAAAATTCAAAAAATTATTTATATGTAATAATATGAAAAAGATAGTTATAGATGGTTCTAATCTTAAAATAGAAGATGTATATAATGTTGCATATAAAAATTATAAAATTTCTCTATTAGAAGATAAAAAATTCTGGGATAAAATAATAGATAGCAGAAATTTTCTCGAAGATTATATAAAAAAAGGATATCCAATTTATGGGGTTACTACTGGTTTTGGGGACTCCTGCCATAATCAAATAACTCACAAAAAAACAGAACAGTTGCAACAATCATTAATTAATTTTCATGGTATTGGTGTCGGCGAATATTTTACTAAGGAAGAAGCAAAAGCAATTATGCTTGTAAGATTGAATAGTAATTGCAAGGGATATTCTGGATTGAGAGTAGAAACTTTAAGATTAATGGAGAATTTGATCAATAAAGATATAGTTCCTCTTGTTCCTCAAATAGGCTCTGTGGGGGCATCTGGTGATCTTACACCTTTAAGTTATCTGGCAGCAGTTCTTATGGGAGAAAGAAAAGTTTTTTATAATAATGAGATATTACCAACCAATCTGGTTTTTGAGAAAGAGGGGATATCCCCTGTTAAATTACAGGCAAAAGAGGGACTTGCCTTAATGAATGGGACCTCTGTAATGACTGCTATTGCCTCTATTTCTCTTTATCATATAGAAAAATTAGCAAATATTTCTGATTTAATAACTTCAATTACTGTTGAAATAATTAATGGGAATGAGATTCCTTTTAGAAGGAGAGTTTCTGAATTAAAAAATCATAAAGGACAATTAGAGAGTGCCAATTTTATTTTTAATATTGTAAATAATTCAAAAAGAGTTCATAAATATGAAGAGTTACTGGATAAAGTTGGCAGGTTAGAGGATGGGCATTATAAGAAACACAATATAAAGATTCAGGATAGATACTCTGTTAGATGTGCTCCTCAAATTAATGGGGTATTAAGAGATACGATAAATTTTTGTAAGGTCTGGATAGAAAATGAGATAAATTCTGCTAATGATAATCCATTAATAGACAGTGAGAATAGAGTAATCTATAATTGTGGAAATTTTTACGGTGGACATATATCTCTTGCCTGTGATTATTTAAGAATAGCCCTTGCCAATATTTCTGATCTTTCAGATAAGCAGGCAGAACTTATAATCGATGGTAAATTTAATAATCTTACGGAAAATTTAGCTCCTTATTTAGAGCCTCATTCACCTTTAAAAGGGCTTGTGCATGGATTTAAGGCTGCTCAAATATCTATATCGGCATTAAGAAGTGAGATTCAATTTTTAGCAAGTCCAGTAAGTATTCACTCAACACCTACTGAGTCTCTTAATCAGGACAAAGTTTCACTCGGAACGATTTCTGCAAGAAAATTAAAAGAAATGGTAGATCTTTTATATTTGCAGTTTTCTATTCATATTCTTGCTATATTGCAGGCAATTGATTTAATAGGAGTGGATAATTTTAGTAACATAACAATCAAATTTTATCATAAATTAAGAGAATTTACAAAATTTGTAAATGAAGATAGACCTTTAGATGAAGAGGTATCAAAAGTATCTTCTTTTTTAAAAGAAAAAGATTTTAATGAAATTATTGAGAGTTAATAATGAAAAAATATATTCTATTTTTTGTATGTATTAGTTTTTTACTCAATGGCAATGAGAAAGATCTTACAGATGATCTTATAAAAAAATTTAATGAAGAAAAATTGTCTTATATTGTAAAAAAGAGATTTGAGGAAACAAGGCCTCTTGATGTGGTTGACTTTTATTTTTATAAGGGAGAAAATCTTATATCTTTTGAAGAATTTATTAGTCTTACAAACGATCCGTTGTATTATAAGAATCTTGAGAATATAAAGAATACGAAAATTGCTGGTTTTACAACTGCTGGAATATTAGGAGCATGCACTGTCTCTTTTATAATTCCTTCTGCTATTTTGACTACAAATGCTGTCTCATACAATTTAACAGAGCAATTAAAGACAAATTATTTTATGAGTGGCATTGTTTCTGCTGCTTTTGCTGTTTTTTGTGGGGCTGCTTTAATTATAGATCTGGTTGTCACATTCTCATTACTTCATAAATATGAGAATAACGAAAATTTATATAGAATAATTATAGAAAGATATAATAAAAGATTGAAAGAATCTCTTTTAATTATCCCTGATGTTTCGTTAAATAGTGATAGGATAGATCTATTCTTAAATATAAAAATTTAAATGAATAGATATCCCCTTTTATCACCGGATATCCCATTATAGTATGACAAAATTCCCTGTTTTTTAAACAAAAGTACGACAATTGTGATATAATTTTTCATTCTATTACAGACATTATAGTGATATTTTTTATTCCCAAAAATAAAACTCTATTTTAAATTTTTAAATTTTGACAAATTCAAAAATTTTTGCAATGATTATAACAATCTTAACTTTTTATGGAGAAAAGAATGCAAGAAAATGATTCGGTTTTATATGAACTTAAAAATTATGTTGCTTATATTACTCTTAATAAGCCAGAAAAGGGAAATGTTGTTAATAATGAAAATCTTCCTTTAATCTCTCATTATATAGAAAAGGCAAATAGTGATCCAGAATGCAGAATAATTATTCTTCAGGGTAAGAATGGGGTATTTTGCAGAGGAATGGATTTTCTAAACTTAATAAAAAATGCAAAATCTGGTGAAATAAAAAAAGAGTTTACAGATCCTTATAAGTTTGCTGTTAAAGCAATAAGAAATTCCAGTAAACCAGTAATAGGTGCTATTGATGGTGAAGTTCTTGCTGGTGGAATGGGATTATCTCTTGCATGTGATATAGTTATAGCAACAGAAAGATCTACTTTTGGATTATCTGAGGTTCTTTTTGGTATAATTCCAGCATTTGTATTCCCTTTTTTACTTGAAAGGGTCTCTTATAAAAGAGCAAGATATCTTGTTCTTTCTTCAAAAAAGATCTCAGCAACAGAGGCATATTACTTTGGAATTGTGGATGAGGTTGTTAGTGAGGATAAATTTAATAAAGTGATAAAAGATACAATAAAGAGACTTTTGTATAGTTCTCCTGATGCTCTTGCCTTAACCAAGAGATATTCTGATAAATTGACTGATAACAGGATAGATGATGCAATTGAATTTGCTCAGAATCAACTCACAGAACTTTTAAATATAGAAAAGAATGTAAATGTTATCAAATCTTTTATTGAAGGGGAAAAACCAGAATGGGCTGTCAGTCCTAAAAAATCTGATTAAAAGAGGTATATGAATGCCAGTTGGTAGAGTTTTGTGGGGTGTAAAATTAATCTATTATGTTTTTGAACCAGAGAGTAAAAAAGAGTATAAGTGCACGATTAAGGGTAAGGTCATAGAGACAGATTTTAATATCAAGAATAGAAGTGAGGTTAATCCCATTGTAGTTGGCGATCTTGTGGAATTTGAAATTGTTTCTGATAATGAAGGTGTTATAACAAAGAGACTTAAAAGAAAGAGTGAATATAAGAGATTGAAAAATAATGGTAGAGAAATTCAAACTCTTGCTGCAAATATAGATACAATTGTTATAGTTGATTCTATTGAAAATCCACCTTTAAGACCATTTTTTATTGATAGATGCTTATTTACTGCTGATTATATGAAAATAGAGCCTCTAATAGTAATAAATAAAATAGACCTACTAGATGACTCTAGTGAGATAAAAGAGATTTACAGGATGACTAAAGAGGCATATCTGTCACTAGGATATGAAATAATTGAGACATCTATTTTAGAGAAAGACTCAATCGAGATATTAAAATCAAGACTAAAAGATAAAATTTCAAGTTTTACAGGCCGTTCTGGTGTAGGCAAAAGTTCCTTAATTAAGATTATAGATCCATCTTTAAAGGATATAAAGATAGGAGATATAAGTAAAAAGTATAATAGAGGGAGTCATACAACAACTTTTGCAAGAATGTATCCTTTAAATTTTGGTGGAATGATAATAGACACACCAGGCATAAGGGAACTTGCCGTTTACATAGATAAACCTGAGGATGTCTGTAGATATTTTAGGGATTTTAATAAATTTAAAGAGAAATGTAGATATCCGGATTGTCAACATATTGATGAGCCAGAATGTAGTGTTATAGATGCTTTGAAAAAAGGGAAGATTTATGATTTTAGATATGAAAGTTATTTAAGGATCAGAGAGACTGTTCAGAAAGTCGTTGATTCAAGAATTTTTTAGAAAAAAATTAAATTTTTAGTATATTCTTATTGACAATATTTTAAAAATCGTGTATAATAACCGAACTTTTAAGCCTCTATAGCTCAGTTGGTAGAGCACATCCTTGGTAAGGATGAGGTCGCCAGTTCAATCCTGGCTGGAGGCTATACTTCTGGATAGGTGAGTCATTTATATTAGCAGATTGACTCAAAAATATTTTATTATATTTTATTTATAGTAAGAGAGGAATATAAAATGGCAAAAAAAGGTACATCTGTAGAAAAAATTGCTTTACAGTGTTCTGAATGTAATAGAAAAAATTATACAACAAGAAAAAATAGAAAGAATATGCAGGGTAAATTGGAATTAAAGAAATATTGTAAGTGGGATAAAAAACATACTTTGCATAAAGAGGCAAAAATAAAATAATTTTTATATAAAGGGCAGTAGTTCAATGGTAGAACAGCGGTCTCCAAAACCGCCAGCGCGGGTTCGATTCCTGCTTGCCCTGATATTTTTTTATTTTTTGAATAAAGAATAAATAAAGATTGTTGAGGGACTTTTATGAAAAAACCGTTTAATTTTAAGATTTTCAACTTTATAAAAGAATCTTATGCTGAATTGAAAAAGGTTAATTGGCCAACCAGAGAAGATGTTGTTTCGCAGACTATTGTTGTGGTTGTTTCTCTTGTAATAGTTTCTGTTTTATTAACCATAATAGATTTTGTTTCACTTGAATTTATCAGTAAGATTATTACATTGGGCATGTAGGAGCAGAAATGGCAAGAGGATGGTATGTTTTACATGTTTATTCCGGATATGAAAAGAGAGTGGAAGAGGCAATAAATGATCTAATTAAAGAAAAAGTCCTTGAGGGTATTCTTTATCAGATTAAAGTCCCAGTAAAAGATGTTACTGATATAAAAAATGGAAAAAAAAGAACTCAAAAGAAAAAAGTTTTTCCAGGTTATGTGCTCGTTGAAATGGATATTGATAAGCATAGATGGAGAGAGATTTATATAAAAATAAAGAGTATTAGTGGAGTTACTGGATTTGTTGGTGCTGATAGATTAAAGGCTCCTTTCCCTATTTCACCAGAAGAGGCAAAGGTTATGTTGCAATCTGTATCTGATAATAAGTCTGATATGATGGTGAAGCAAAAGTATGATTTTAAGAGTGGGGAGACTGTTAAGATTATTGATGGGCCTTTTAATACTTTTTCTGGTGTTATAGAGGCTGTTGATAAAGAGAGGGGTAAGTTAAAGGTTATGGTCGGTATATTTGGTAGATCGACTCCAGTAGAACTTGATTTTACACAGGTTGAAAAAATTTAATTTTATTATAAATATAATAATTTGTTGAGGGATAGTTAAATGGCAAAGAAGATTAAAGCAATTGTAAAATTACAGGCGCCAGGTGGTCAGGCTAACCCAAGTAAGGGAATTGGTCCTGCTCTTGGTCCTCATGGGGCAAGTGCTGCTGATTTTTGTAAACAATTCAATGATAAAACTAAGAATCAAGAGGGGATGCTTTTACCTGTTATTATTACAATTTATCAGGATAAGTCTTTTAGTTTTGTTATTAAGACTCCACCGGCTTCCTTTCTTATAAAGAAAGAGATAAATTTGGAAAAGGGATCAAGTGTTCCTCATAGGGACAAGGTGGGTAAACTTACAAAAGCACAATTGAAAAAGATAGCCGAGATAAAGCTTCCGGATCTTAATGCTAATGACATTGATGCAGCAATGAAGATTATAGCAGGTACAGCAAGAAGTATGGGAGTTGAAATCGTTGATTGATTTTTTTATTGTAAAGCTATTTTTAGGATTATATAAAAATTAAGTAAGATAGGAGATAAAATTATGGCTAAGCATGGTAAAAAATATTTAGAGGCATTAAAAAAGATAGATCGAAAAGAAATGTATGATCTTGATAAGGGTATAGATTTGTTAAAAGGTATTGCTTCTGCTAAATTTGATGAGACTGTTGAGGTTTCTATAAGATTAAGATTAAAAAAGAGTCATACTGTTAGAGATACTGTTGTTTTACCAAATAATTTTGGTAAAGAGAAAAAAATTCTTGTCTTAACAAAAGCAGATAGAGTTAAAGAGGCTTTAGATGCAGGGGCAGCTTATGCAGGTGATGAAGAATACATTGAGAAGATTAAGAATGGGTGGCTTGATTTTGATGTAGTAATTGCAACTCCAGACATGATGAAGGATGTTGGTAAACTTGGGCCTATTTTAGGTAAAAGAGGTTTAATGCCAAACCCCAAGACTGGAACAGTTACAAATGATATAAAAGGGGCTATTGGAGAACTTAAAAAGGGTAGAGTGGAATTTAGAGCGGATAAAGCAGGCATAGTCCATTTAGGAGTTGGTAAGATTTCTATGTCAAATGATAAATTGAAAGAGAATATAGTGACTCTATTTGAAGAAGTTTTAAGAAAGAAGCCATCTGATCTAAAAGGAGAATATGTTGGTTCTATGTATATATCTTCAACAATGAGTCCTGGTATAAAAATCAATCATAAGTTAATTGGATAAAAAATAAAATTTTAAGGAGAATATATGCCACAACAATATAAAATTGATAAAATTAATTCTTTAACTGAAGTTTTTAATAATAGTAATGGTTATATCTTTACTGATTTTAGAGGATTAACTGTTGATGTCCTTACTGATTTAAGAAGAAAACTAAGAAAATTGAATTCAAAATATATTGTAATTAAAAACAATTATATAAAAATTCTTGCTAAAAATAGAGGTATCGAAGATTTAAAAGATAGTGTTGTTGGTCCAACAGCTGTCGCCTTTATTCAGGGTGATTTTTCTGAGGCAGCAAAGGTTTTGTTAGAAATAAGTAAAAATTCTAATTTAAAAATCAAAGGTGGCTGGGTAGATGGATTATTGTTGGATGTTAATCAGGTAGAGGCTCTCTCAAAGTTACCGAGCAAGACACAACTTATTGCTATGTTAATGTCAGTAATGAATGCTCCTGTTCAGAAATTCGCTTATGCTTGCAATGATGTTATATCTAGATTTGTAAGAGTCGTCAATGCAGTGGCAGAACAGAAAAAGGGCGCTTAATTTATTCTTATGGCAATTATGCAAATATGTTTGTTTTAATTATTTAGTATAAAATAGCAATGTCTTCCAGGTGAAAGCTTGCTATGCATTGCTATTATTTATATATTTAAATTTTAATAAAAGGGAGAAAATATGGCAGCTATTACAAAAGAACAAATTCTTGAAGCTATTGCTAATATGACAGTTATTGAATTATCAGAACTTGTTAAGGCAATGGAAGAAAAATTTGGAGTAAGTGCAGCTCCTGTGGCAGTTGCTGGGGCAGTTCCTGCTGGTGGTGCTCAACAAGGTGGTGCTACTACTAATGCTGTTGAAGAAAAAGATGAGTATTCGGTAGTATTGGTTAATGGTGGTGCAAAGAAGATTGATGTTATCAAGATTGTAAGAGAGATAACTGGTTTAGGCTTGAAAGAGGCTAAGGATATTGTTGATGCTGGGAACAAAGTCTTAAAAGAGGGTGTTTCCAAGAAGGACGCTGAAGAGATTAAAGCAAAATTAGTAGCAGCTGGGGCTACCGTTGAATTAAAGTAAAATATATTGGGGTATTATTATGCCCCAATATTAATTTTATTATTAGTGAGGCAGATCTATTAATTTTAACATTATTATTAAATGTTTAAGTGTTAAATGTATTATTTTCTCTAATATATGCCGGAAATCTTTTTGAGAAAGATTGGTTTCCGGGATATATTTTTTTGACATATATGTTTGATTTGCACCGTGATGGTGTAATTTTTATATAACTCTATATTTAGGAGTAAAATAGTTTATGGAAAATTTAAAAGCAAAAGCACAAAGAAAATTAAAAAATTCACGAGTTTTAATTGGTAAAGCCAAAAAACTCGAAGTAGATATGATGCCAAATCTCCTTGAAATTCAACTTAATAGTTATGAGTGGTTTTTACAAAGAGAGAGAAAGTTAAAAAAAGAGCCAGTCTTAAAACAGGGATTGGAAGAGATATTTCAGGAGATTTTTCCAATAAAAAGTGCAGATGAAAGAATGTCTCTTGAGTATGTAGAATATATTTTAGATGAGTCTGGTATAAAGTATAATGAATATGAGGCAAAGATGAAGGGTCAGACTTATAGTATTCCTTTAAAAGTTTTGATAAATCTTGTAATACATGATACTGGGGAAATAAGATCAAAAGAGATATATCTTGGAGATCTTCCTTTAATGACAGAAAGAGGAACGTTTATTATAAATGGGGCAGAAAGAGTTATTGTAAGTCAGATTCATAGATCTCCTGGTGTTATATATAGTTATGATGACAAAACAAGAATTTATAATGCAAGAATTATACCTTATCGAGGGGCATGGCTTGAATTTGAAATAGAGGAGAAGAGAAAACTTTTATTTGTAAGGATTGATAGAAAGAGAAAAATTCTTGCTACTACCTTTTTAAGGGTACTTGGATTTGAGACAAGAGAGAAAATTATAGAACTATTCTATAAAGATAAAATAATTAGTATTAAGACAAAAGAGGAGCAGGACGCAGCCTTAAGAACAATTTTGAGTAAGGATATATATACAATTTCCAAGACCACAGGTGAAAAAGAGAAAGTTGTTCAGGCCGGGACAAGGTTAACTCCTCTTGAATTAGATAAATTGATTCAAGCAGATATTACTGAGATTCCAGTCATAGATTTTGATCATCCAGATTCTATTCATGATCCAATTGTAATAAACTGTTTTGAAAAAGAGGAAGTTACTGTTACTAAGGATGAGCCATACAATAAAGATGAACCATCAAAATTAGATGCCTTGAATAAAATATTTTCTGTTTTAAAACCTGGTGAACCAATAGCAGTAGATATTGCAGAAAAAGAGATTAAGAATATGTTTTATTCTGAAAAGAGGTATGATTTAGGATCTGTTGGTAGATATAAGATAAATAAAAAATTTAATTTTGATCCATCTATTACAAATCCATCTTTAAGAGATGAGGATATCATAGAGACAATTAAATATCTTATTAAAGTATATATTAACGAAGGATCTGTTGATGATATAGATCATTTAGGGAATAGAAGAATAAGAGCAGTTGGCGAGTTATTAATGAATCAGTTAAAGATTGCTTTTACAAGAATAGAAAGAATAGCAAAAGAGAGAATGACCACAAAGGATATCTCCGATGTCAAACCTTCTGATCTTATTAGTGTTAAACCAGTAGTAACTGTAATTCAAGAATTTTTTGGAACATCTCAACTTTCTCAGTTCATGGATCAGGTTAATCCTTTAGCAGAACTTACTCATAAAAGAAGATTGAGTGCATTGGGACCTGGGGGCTTATCGAGAGATAGAGCTGGTTTTGAGGTTAGAGATGTTCATTTTTCTCATTATGGTAAAATGTGCCCTATTGAGACACCAGAAGGACCAAATATTGGGCTTATTGTGTCAATGTGTAATTTTACCCGTGTTAATGAATTTGGATTTCTTGAGACGCCATATAGAAAAGTAGAAAACGGAAAGGTAACAAATAAAGTTGAGTATCTTTCTGCAATGGATGAAGATAGATATTATATTGCTCAGGCAAGTGCTCCTATAGATGATGAAGGAAATTTCTTAGAAAAACATATTGCAGTAATGAGACAGGGGGAATATACTACAAAAGAGGCAGATGAAATAGGTTATATGGATCTTTCACCAAGACAAATTATCTCTGTTTCTACTTCTTTGATTCCATTTCTTGAGCATGATGATGCTAACAGAGCATTGATGGGATCAAATATGCAACGACAGGCTGTTCCTTTATTATTTCCAGAATCTCCGTTGGTTGGAACTGGAATGGAAGAGGTAGCTGCTTATGACTCTGGTGTATGTGTTATTGCAAAAAAGAGTGGTATTGTAACTTATGTTACTTCCGGTGAAATTCATGTTAAGAATGATTCTGGGGAGACAGATGTTTATAAACTCTTAAAGATGAGAAGGACCAATCAGGATACCTGTTTTAATCAGAAACCAATAGTGAAGTTAGGAGAGAGAGTAGAGGCTGGTCAGGTAATTGCAGATGGACCTTCTGTTGATAAAGGGGAGCTTGCGTTAGGTAAAAATGTTTTAGTTGCCTATATGCCATGGAATGGTTATAACTTTGAGGACGCTATAATCTTATCAGAGAGACTTGTTAAAGAGGATGTTTTTACCTCGATTCATATTAAAGAATTTGCCGTTGAGGTTAGAGAGACAAAATTAGGGGTTGAAAAGATCACAAGAGATATAGCAAATGTTCCAGAATCAAAATTAAGAAATTTGGATGAAAATGGTATTATTAGAATAGGCGCTAAAGTAAGGTCCGGCGATATCCTTGTTGGCAAGGTTACACCTAAATCAGATAGTGACACAACCCCAGAATATAGATTGTTAAACTCTATATTTGGTGAGAAGGCAAAAGATGTGAAAGATTCTTCTTTAAAATTACCTCATGGTGTAGAAGGAACAGTAATAGATATATTAAGATTAAGGAGGGATGATGGAGATGAACTTCCACCTGGAGTTGAGGAGATAGTAAAGGTTTTTGTCGCTACAAAGAGAAAGATTAAAGTTGGTGATAAGATGGCTGGTAGACATGGTAATAAAGGAGTAGTCTCCGTTGTTTTACCGGTTGAGGATATGCCATATATGGCTGATGGAACTCCGGTAGATATTGTTTTAAATCCATTGGGTGTTCCTTCCAGAATGAATATTGGACAGATTATGGAGGCTCAGTTAGGTTGGGTTGCAAAGGCTTTAGGTGTAAAATTTGCTACTCCAGTTTTTGAGTCACCATCTAGTGAGGACATTTCAGAAAAATTAAAAGAGGTTGGGCTTCCAGAAAACTCTAAGGTAATTCTTTATGATGGTAGAACTGGAGAACCTTTTGTTAATCCAGTTACAGTAGGATATACCTATATGTTAAAATTAGCTCATCTTGTCGATGATAAGATGCATGCAAGATCAACAGGACCTTATTCTCTTGTTACTCAGCAGCCTCTTGGAGGTAAGGCTCAATTTGGTGGTCAGAGATTGGGAGAAATGGAAGTTTGGGCACTTGAGGCTTATGGTGCTGCTTATACTCTTCAGGAACTTCTTACTGTCAAATCAGACGATATGAATGGTAGAGTTAGAATGTACGAGAATATTGTTAAAGGTGATAATACGAGTGTCCCCAGTGTTCCAGAGGTATTTAATGTATTAGTTCAGGAATTAAGAGGATTAGGACTTAATTTAAAGATATATGATGCCAGAGGTAAACAGATAGCATTAACGGAAAAAGAAGAGAAATTGTTATCAAAGGCAGAGAAAAAATTTTAGTTTTTTAAAATAATTTTAATTGTGATTTTAAACAATATGTTTTTGTTATCAGGAGGATGATTAATTATGAGAGATATAGCAGATTTTGATTCAGTATCCATTAGTATTGCATCTCCAGAATTAATAAAGGCAATGTCTTATGGAGAGGTTAAAAGGCCAGAGACCATAAATTATAGAACATTTAGACCAGAAAAGGACGGACTCTTTTGTGAGAGAATTTTTGGAACAACAAAAGAGTGGGAGTGTTATTGTGGTAAATTTAAGTCTATGAAATATAAAGGGGTAATATGTGATAGATGTGGAGTTCAGGTTACATCTTTTAGGGTAAGAAGAGAGAGAACCGGACATATTGAACTTGCTACTCCTGTTGCTCATATATGGTATTATAGATCTGTTCCTTCAAGAATAGCATTACTTCTTGATATATCAAGTGCAGCATTGAGATCTATTTTATATTTTGAAAAATATATTGTAATTGATCCAGGTGATACAGATTTAAAAGAGAAACAGATTCTAACAGAAGAGGAGTATTATGAGGCAAAAGAGAGGTATGGATTAGGATTTCAGGCTGGCACAGGAGCAGAATCTATAAAAATTCTACTGGAAAACATAGATTTAGAGAGTGAAGCGAAAAAATTAAGAGAGGGAATGCTTGAAAAGGGTAAAAAAAGTGATAAAAGATTGTTAAAGAGAATTGAATTAATAGAAGATTTTATTGAATCTAAAAATAAACCAGAATGGATGTTGCTTGATGTTATTCCAGTAATACCGCCAGATTTAAGACCAATGGTTCAATTGGATGGTGGTAGATTTGCTACTTCGGATTTAAATGATCTTTATAGAAGAGTAATTAATAGAAACAATAGATTAAAAAGATTAATGGAATTAAATGCTCCTGATATAATTGTGAAAAATGAGAAGAGAATGTTACAGGAGGCTGTTGATTCTCTTTTTGATAATTCTAAAAAGAAAAAGGTTGTAAAAGGAGCATCTCAAAGAGCACTAAGATCCATTTCTGATCTTCTTAAAGGTAAACAGGGTAGATTCAGGCAGAATTTACTTGGTAAGAGGGTTGATTATTCTGGAAGAAGTGTAATAGTCGTTGGTCCTACTTTAAAGATGCATCAGTGTGGTCTACCAGTAAAAATGGCTTTAGAACTTTTTAAACCTTTTATCATAAATAAGCTTGTAGAGAAAGAGATTGTTTTTAATATAAAAAAGGCTAAGCAGTTTATAGAAGAGGAAAATACAGAGGTTTTTAATGTTTTAGAAGAGGTTGTCTCAGAACATCCAGTATTGTTAAACAGAGCTCCTACTCTTCATAGGCTTGGTATTCAGGCTTTTGAGCCAGTTCTTGTTGAGGGCAAGGCTATTCAACTTCATCCTCTTGTTTGTAAGGCTTTCAATGCAGACTTTGATGGTGACCAGATGGCAGTTCATGTGCTACTATCTTTGGAGGCACAGACAGAATGCTGGATGCTTATGCTTTCATCCAAGAATCTTCTGGATCCAGCAAATGGTAATCCAATAGTAGGTCCTTCTCAGGATATGGTATTGGGTATAAACTATCTTACAAGAATTCAGCCGGGTGTAAAAGGAGAAGGTAAGGTATTCAAGGATAAGAATGAAGTTTTTCTTGCTGTTGATGCTGGTTCTGTCCATATGCAGGCAAAAATTAAGGTAAAGATAGATGGAGAGTATATAGAAACTTCTCCGGGTAGGATCATATTAAATGAATATTTACCAGAAGGAGCTCCTTTTATTAATGAGCCATTAAATGATAAAAGAACTGCAAAAATAATTGCAAAATTATATAAAGAAAAAGGTGCTGCAATTACTGTTAAGATGCTCGATGCCATAAAAGATGCTGGTTTTAAATATGCTATGAAATTTGGAGCAACAATTGGCATGGAAGATATTATTGTGCCGTCAAAGAAAAAAGAAATTTTAGAGAATGCTCAGAAAAAGGCTGACGAGATTTATAAAGAGTATAGAGAAGGCATAATATCATCAGAAGAGAGATTTAATAAGATACAGGATATCTGGACAAGAGCAAGTAATGATGTTGCTGCAGCCTTATTAGAGACACTTAAAAATGATAAAAATGGTTTTAATCCAGTATATATGATGGCTGATTCTGGAGCAAGAGGTTCTACAACTCAGATAAGACAGCTTGCTGGAATGAGAGGTCTTATGATAAAACCAGGTGGTGATATCATAGAGCTTCCTATTAAATCAAATTTTAAAGAGGGATTAAGTGTAATAGAATTTTATATTTCTACAAATGGTGCAAGAAAAGGTCTTGCTGATACAGCATTAAAAACTGCTGATGCTGGTTATTTAACAAGAAGATTGGTTGATATAGCACAAGATGTTATAATTAACGAGTATGATTGCGGGACAATAAATGGTATTGATATCACTGCTATTAAAGAAGGCGAAGAAATTATAGAGTCTTTAAAAGATAGAATTGTTGGTAGATTTTCAGCAGAAGATATTAAAGATCCAATTAATGGTGATATAGTTGTTAATGCTAATGAATTAATTACAGAAGAGATAGCCGAAAGGATAGAATCTCTAATGATTGATACGGTTAGGATTAGAAGTGTGCTTACCTGTGAATCAAAGAAGGGAGTTTGTGTAAAATGTTATGGTAAAAACCTTGCAACAAATCAGACAGTAGATATTAGCGAGGCGGTAGGTGTTATAGCAGCACAATCCATAGGTCAGCCTGGAACTCAGCTTACTATGAGAACATTCCATATAGGTGGTGCTGCAACTGGGGCTGCTCAGGAGAATACTTTGAAATTTAGTTATAAGGTGTTTATTGAAAATATAAAAGGGGCAACTATTCAACAGAAAGACGGAAACATACTTTTTGCAAGAAAGAGTTATCTTTATGTAAATAGAGTAAATCATGAATTTGATATAACTAATGCCAAGTTAAAAGTAAAAGAAGGGGAAAAAATCTCTATAGGAACTTTACTATTTGTTGATGATAAAGGTCAAGAGATTAAATCTCAGGAAGTAGGATATGCTAAAATTTACGGTAACAAGTTACTCATAGTTAGTTTGACTAAGGAAATAGAGGTTGCGCCTGGTTCTGTAATGTTTAAGAAGATAGGAGATACTGTTGAGGCTAAGGAGATAGTAATTCAGTTTGATCCTTTTATTCAGCCAATAATTGCAGAAAAGAGTGGCAGGGTTAAATTTGTTGATCTTAAAATAGGTTTGACTCTTAGAGAGGAGATCGATAAAACCACAGGTACTAAGAAATATAAGATTTCTGAATCTTATATGGATACTCTCCAGCCAAGGATCGCTATCCTTGATGAGAATGATGTTGAAATAGATAGCTATTTATTGCCGAGTAATGCATATTTAAATGTTAGAGATGGAGAAAAAATAGAGGCGGGACATGTTATTGCAAAGATAATTAAGAAGATAGCAAAGGCTGGCGATATAACTGGTGGTCTGCCAAGGGTTGTTGATCTTTTTGAAGCAAGAAAGCCAAAAGATGCAGCAGTTCTTGCAAAGATTACTGGAATAGTTAGATTTAAAGGTAAGGTTAAGGGTAAGGATATTATAGTTGTAGAAGATTCATTTGGCAATGAATTTAAGCATACTGTTCCAGCGGGTGCTTATTTGCTTGTTAGAGACGGGGATATGGTAAAGGCTGGAGAACCTTTATCAGAAGGTCCTAAGAATCCTCATGATATTTTACAGGTTTTAGGAGAGAATAGACTTCAGAGATTCTTAATGGATGAAATTCAGGGTGTGTATAGACTCCAAGGGGTTCATATTAATGATAAACATATAGGAGTCATAATAAGGCAGATGATGAAGAAGGTGGAGATAATTGATATTGGAGATACAAAATTTATTATAGGTCAGCTTGTTGATAAGAATAAATTTTACGAAGAAAATAGAAAGGTAATAAGTGAGGGTGGTCAACCAGCCATAGCAAGGCCGGTTTTATTAGGGATAACAAGAGCATCTCTATCTATTGATTCATTTTTGAGTGCAGCCTCTTTCCAGGAGACTACTAAGGTTCTTACTAATGCTTCTATAAAAGGGGCAACTGATCATCTTTCTGGTCTTAAAGAAAATGTTATTATAGGTCATTTAATACCTGCTGGCACAGGAATGAAATTGTATAACAATATAAAGCTGTATGATGAAAATATGGAAGATATTGATATTGGTAGTATTATGAATGAAAAAACAAATATCACAGGAGAAGGTGCTATTAAATAAAGAATATAGTTTTAAATACATTGTCATTGTATTTAGCCGTGGATAGAAGTGATAAATAGAAATAGTTTTTATTTTAAAATTAGTTAACTATATTTCTTAATAATATGAGATTTGAGGATTTTTTTTATTTGAATGGTTAAGGAAATTTAATTGACATAATTATTTTTTTTTGCTATAATATTGCCTAATTTTTAGGATAAGATTTTAAATAAAAAATGGAGATAGAATAATGCCAACAATAAATCAGTTAATTAGAAAAGGTAGAAAAAAAAGTAAGTCTAAAACCAAGTCACCTGCTTTAAAGGGGTGTCCTCAGAGAAGAGGTGTATGTACCAGAGTTATGACTTTAACCCCAAAGAAGCCAAATTCTGCTTTAAGAAAGGCTTGTAGGGTAAGACTTACTTCTGGGTTTGAAGTAACTTCATATATCCCTGGTGTGGGGCATAATTTACAGGAACACTCTGTTGTTCTAATAAGAGGAGGAAGGGTAAAGGATCTTCCTGGTGTTAGATATCATGTTATAAGGGGTGCTTTGGATTCTCTTGGAGTTGAGGATAGAAGAAGAGGTAGATCTAAATACGGTGCTAAAAAACCAAAGAATTAAAATAGATATTGGGTATATTTTTTTAAAAAAGATAAATAGAATTTAAAAAGGAGATGATATGGCAAGAGATAGGTATATACCTAAAAGAGAAATTCTTCCAGATGAGAAATTTAAGAGTGTATTGGTTTCTAAATTTATAAATGTGATGATGGAAAGAGGTAAAAAGTCTATTGCAAGAAATATATTGTATTCTGCTTTGGAAAAATTTGCTAGTAAGACTGGTGAGTCCCCAGTTGATTCTTTAAATAAGGCTATTGATAATGTAAGGCCTTTGGTAGAAGTTAAGTCGAGAAGAATAGGGGGTGCTACTTATCAGGTACCAGTAGAGGTTTCTGAAGATAGAGGAAGGGCTCTTGTAATGAGATGGCTTATTACTTATGCTCGTGTAAGATCAGAAAAGACAATGGATCAAAAACTTGCTGGTGAGCTTTTTGATGCATATAATAGTACTGGATCGACCTTTAAGAAAAAAGATGATACTCATAAAATGGCAGAAGCTAATAAGGCTTTCTCTCATTTTAGATGGTAATTTTTGTAAAAAAATAAGTTTGTTAAGGTGGTGAATTAAAAATGGGAAGAGTTGTTAGTTTGGAAAAAACAAGAAATATTGGTATAATGGCACATATTGATGCTGGTAAAACTACTTTAAGCGAAAGAATTCTTTTTTATACTGGTAAGTCTCATAAAATAGGCGAAGTTCATGATGGTGAAGCTACAATGGACTGGATGGAGCAGGAAAAGGAGAGAGGTATTACCATAATTTCTGCTGCGACAACCTGTTTCTGGCAGAATCATAGAATTAACTTGATAGATACTCCGGGGCATGTTGATTTTACAGTAGAAGTAGAAAGGTCATTAAGGGTTCTTGATAGTGCTGTTGGGGTATTTTGTTCAGTAGGCGGTGTTCAACCTCAATCAGAAACTGTCTGGAGGCAGGCAAATAAGTATAATGTTCCAAGACTTATTTTTGTAAATAAGATGGATAGATTGGGTGCTGATTTTTACAGTGTTTATAATCAGATTAAGACAAAGTTAGGTGCTAATCCAGTGCCTATTCAGATTCCAATTGGGGCAGAAGAAAATTTTAAGGGTGTTGTAGACTTAATAGAAATGAAAGCTTATATTTTTTCGGATGAAAAGGAGTTGGTTAACTACCAGATCGTTGAGATACCAGCAGAGTTAAAGGACAAAGCAAATGAATATAGAGAAAAAATGATTGAGTCTTTGAGTAATGTCGATGATATAATAATGGAGAAATATCTTGAGGGTAAAGATATTTCTGTTGCAGAGATTAAGTCTGCTATCAGAAAGGGAACTATCGCAATGAAGATCTTCCCAATGACATGTGGGAGTGCTATAAAAAATAAGGGTGTTCAGTTATTATTAAACGCTGTTGTTGACTTCTTGCCCTCACCGGTTGATATTGCTAATGTTAAGGGGATAGATCCAGTATCGGGTGATACAATAGAGAGGGTTGCAAGTGATTCTATACCGTTTAGTGCACTTGCTTTCAAGATAATGTCAGATCCTTACGTTGGTAAATTAACATTCTTTAGGGTTTATTCTGGTAGTTTAAAGAGTGGTTCTTATGTTTATAATTCTACTCAGGATAAAAAAGAGAGGGTTGGTAGATTATTGCAGATGCATGCTAATAAAAGAGATGAGATAGAAGAGGTTTATGCTGGTGATATAGCAGCAGCAGTAGGGTTAAAGTTTACTACTACAGGTGATACTCTCTGTGATGAAAATAATCCTATTATTCTTGAATCAATGGTTTTCCCAGAGCCAGTTATATCTATTGCTATTGAGCCAAAATCAAAAGCAGATAGTGATAGACTTACCATGGCATTACAGAAGATGGCAGAAGAAGATCCTACTTTTAAGGTTAGAGTTGATCAGGAGACTGGACAGACCATAATAAGTGGAATGGGTGAGCTTCATTTAGAGATTATTGTTGATAGAATTTTTAGAGAATTTAAGGTTGCTGCTAATGTTGGGGCTCCACAGGTTGCATATAGAGAGACAATTACATCTGTTTCTGATGTTAATCATAAATATGCAAAACAGTCTGGAGGTCATGGGCAGTATGGTCATGTTATGATTAAGTTTGAGCCATTGCCACCTGGAGGTGGTTTTGTTTTTGAAAATAAAATTGTTGGTGGTAAGATTCCAAAAGAGTATATACCAGCGATAGAAAAGGGGCTTGTTGAAGCTTCGCAAAGTGGGGTTTTAGCGGGTTATCCAGTAGTTGATTTTAAGGCTATTTTATATGATGGGTCTTATCATGAGGTTGATTCTTCAGAATTGGCTTTTAAAATATGTGCGATTCAAGCATTTAAAGAGGGTATGCAAAAGGCTAAACCAGTATTATTGGAACCAATAATGGCAGTTGAGATTGTTTCTCCAGATGATTATACTGGTGATATTATAGGTAATTTGAACTCAAAGAGAGGTAGAGTGGAAAGCATGGAGGATAAAAATAATATTAAGATAATTAATGCAAAGGTTCCTCTTGCTAATATGTTTGGTTATTCTACCACATTAAGATCCCTTTCACAAGGGAGAGCAAACTATACAATGCAATTTGATCATTATGAAGAGGCACCAAAAAATATTTCAGAGGAAATAATAAAAAAATATTCAAAATAATTATTTGTAAATAATATTTTAGGAGGTTATTTAAATGGCAAAAGAGGTATTTCAAAGAACAAAACCACATATCAATGTTGGTACAATCGGGCATGTTGATCATGGTAAGACAACCTTGACTTCTGCATTGACTCAATATTGTGCATTAAAGGGTAAGGCAAAGGTGTTAAAATATGAAGATATTGATAATGCACCAGAGGAAAAGGTAAGAGGTATTACGATTAATACAAGACATGTTGAATATGAAACAGACAAAAGACACTATGCTCATGTCGATTGCCCGGGGCATGCAGACTATATTAAGAATATGATTACTGGGGCTGCTCAGATGGATGGTGCTATTCTTGTAGTATCAGCTGCTGATGGTGCTATGCCTCAGACCAAGGAGCATATTTTACTTGCAAGACAGGTAGAAGTTCCTTATATTGTTGTGTTTATTAATAAGGTGGATATGGTAGATGATCCAGAATTGTTAGATCTTGTTGAAATGGAAATAAGAGATCTTTTAAAATCTTATGAATTCCCAGGAGACGAGATACCTGTTGTAAAGGGATCAGCTAAGGCTGCTATGGAAAATCCAAATGACCCAAATGCTACAAAATGTATTCAGGAGTTACTTGATGCATTGGATAATTATATTCCACAACCAAAAAGAGATGAGGATAAGGATTTCTTAATGCCAGTAGAAGATATTTTTACAATTTCTGGTAGAGGAACAGTAGCTACTGGTAGAATAGAGAGAGGATCAATTATTCTCAATACAGAAGTAGAGATCGTTGGTATTAAGCCTACAAAGAAGACAACTGTTACTGGTATAGAGATGTTTAATAAGACACTCGAAAAGGGTATTGCTGGTGATAATGTTGGGTTATTATTAAGAGGTGTTGAAAAGAAAGATGTTGAGAGAGGTCAGGTTATTGCTAAACCAGGTTCTATTACTCCTCATAAGAAATTTACAGCAACTACTTATATCTTAAAGAAAGAAGAGGGTGGAAGACATACTGCATTTTTTGAAGGTTATAGGCCTCAATTCTTTTTTAGAACAACTGATGTTACTGGAACAATTCATTTACCGCAGGGTGTTCAGATGGTAATGCCGGGTGATAATGTTACTTTAACCTGTGAACTTATAAATTCTATAGCAATGGAGAAAAATTTAAGATTTGCTATTAGAGAGGGTGGAAGAACCGTTGGTGCAGGATCTGTTTTAGAAATTTTAGAATAATTTATTTTTTGTATAAAACCCCTATTTTTTAGAATAGGGGTTTTTTTAATTTTTAATCAATCGTTGTTTTTTTTCTTAAAAAAAGAGCATATTTTTTGTGTTTGTGATTAATAATATTGAAAAATTAAAACTTATTTTTAATATAGAGTAGATATTTAGTTTAATTTTTTATAATATAAATTTTTTATTTTAAAAAAAACAAATATTTATATAAAAAATATCAAAATTTAGTTGATTTTTTTTAGAAAATATGTTATATACTTTCAACCTAATTTTATATGATTTTATGAGGTAGGAAAAAATGACACAAAATAGAATAAGAGTAAGATTAAGAGGTTATGATATAGAGCTTCTAGATCAGGCAGCAAAGTCTATAGTGAGTGCTGTGAAAAAGACTGGCGCGAAGTTTTCTGGTCCTATACCATTGCCAACTAAAATTAATAGATTTACTGTTTTAAGGTCAGTAAATATTAATGTAAAATCGAGAGAGCAATTTGAAATGAGGACACATAAGAGGCTTATTGATATTCAACCAGTAGAAGGGACACTTGAGGCATTGATGAAACTTGAACTTGCTGCTGGTGTAGATGTAGATATAAAGTAATATAATAAGTAAGTTGTAGTGATACAAAAGAGTTTGTAGGAGGTTTTAAGATGAATGGTTTAATTGGTAAAAAGATAGGGATGACTCAGTATTTTTTAGAGGATGGTAAACCTGTTCCAGTTACTGTTGTAAAAGTAGAAAAAAATGTAATTGTTAATATAAAGAGTAAAGAGAGAGATGGGTATAATGCCATAGTATGTGGAATAGAAGACTTAAAAGAGAATAAAGTAAATAAGCCTTTAAAGGGTTTTTTTGATAAAAATGGTATTAAACCAAAGAGGTATTTAAGAGAATTTAGAGTGGACGATCTTTCCAAATATTCCATTGGCATGGAATTTGGCGCAGAAATTTTTGATAATATTAAATATGTCGATGTTATAGGTATTTCTAAGGGTAAAGGATTTCAGGGTGTTATGAAAAGACATAATTTTCATGGAGGCCCTGCATCTCATGGTTCAAAATTTCATAGAGAGAATGGTTCTACGGGACAGAATACATATCCAGCAAAGTCTTTTAAGGGTGTAAAAAGAGCTGGCAGAATGGGAAGAGAGAGAGTTACTGTTCAAAATTTAAAGATTGTAGGTAAATCTAACGAAGAGGGAATTTTGTTTATTAAAGGTGCAATACCTGGTATTAATAAAGGTGTTGTTGTGATTAAAAAGGCTGTTAAAAAGGCTTAATTTTTTTAAAAATAGATTTTAGTAATTAAGGATTGTAAAATGAAGATTAAAGTAGTTGATGTAAATGGAAAAGAGATAAAAGAGTTAGAATTAAATGATGATGTTTTTGGTATAAAACCAAATAAATTCTCTATTTATGAATCAATAAAAAATGAACTTGCGAATTCAAGACAGGGGACTGTTTCAACTAAGACCAAGGCTGAAGTTAGTGGTTCTGGTGCAAAGCCATGGAAACAGAAGGGGACTGGTAGAGCAAGAGTTGGGACAAAGAGAAATCCAGTATGGATTCATGGTGGTGTTGCTTTTGGTCCAAAGCCAAGAGATTTTTCTTATGTTTTGCCAAAGAAGGTAAAGAATCTTGCGTATAGATCTGTTTTTTCAATGAAGTTAAGTGAAAACAATCTTGTTGTTGTGGATAAAATAGAATTAAAAGAGGGTAAGACAAAGGAATTCTTAAAAACATTGAATAATATTATTGATAAAGAGAATAAATATGTCCTTGTTTTAACCGATAAGGATTTTCTTATAAGAAGAGCATCAAGAAATTTGCCTTTTGTAACAACATTGAATAGTGCCAGATTGAATGTTAAAGATCTTTTTTATTCTGATAAGATTGTTTTAACAGAAGAGGCGATTTTGTATATAAATGAGAATTTGAAAACAAAAAAATAAATTTTAATAAAGGGATTGAATTATGAATAGTAACGAGATTTTAATAAGACCAGTTGTAACAGAGAAGAGTACTTATTTAAGAGAAAAATTTAATAAATATGTTTTTATAGTTCATAAAAATGCAGATAAAATTTCTATTAAAAAGGCTATTAAAGAAATCTTTAATGTTGAGCCAGTATCTGTTAATATAGTAAACAAAAAAGGGAAAAAGAAGAGAGTTAGATATCAATACGGATATACTCCAAGTATTAAGAAGGCTATTATTACTCTTAAAAAAGGTGATAAGATAGCCATATTTGAAGGTGTATAAATTCGAGAAGAAATAAGGAAAGAAAAAGGAGAATAAAATGGGAATAAAAAGATATAAACCAGTAACGCCAAGTTTAAGAGCAATGACTGTTCTTACTTTTGATGAGATTACTGATGATAAGCCGTTAAAATCTCTTGTTAAAGGTAAGAAAAGAAGTAGTGGTAGAATGAGAACCGGTAGAATTTCGGTCAGACACAGAGGTGGTGGTGCAAAGAGAAAATTTAGGATAGTAGATTTTAAAAGAGATAAATTCGATATAGAGGCAGAAGTTGTTTCTATTCAGTATGATCCTAACAGAAGTTGTAATATAGCACTTTTAACATATAAAGATGGAGAAAAGAGGTATATTATATCTCCTTTAGATTTAAAAGTTGGGTCTAAAATTGTATCGAGTAAGAATAATGTTGAAATAGAGATAGGCAATGCTACCTTATTGAAGAATATACCGGTTGGTACTATTGTTCATAATGTGGAAATGTATCCTGGTAAGGGTGGTCAGATAGCAAGATCTGCTGGTAGTTTTGTTCAGATTAATGGTTTTGAAAATGGTAAGTGTATTGTAAAAATGCCGTCAGGAGAGTTAAGATATATCAATGAAAATTGTCTTGCTACTATTGGGCAGGTGGGAAACCTTGATTATGCTAAAATAAATATTGGTAAGGCTGGAAAATCAAGATTAAGAGGTATTAGGCCAACCGTTAGGGGAACAGCTATGAACCCAATAGATCATCCACATGGTGGTGGTGAGGGTAGAACAAAAGGTGGTAGACATCCTGTTACACCATGGGGGCAGCCTACTAAGGGGTATAAAACAAGAAAGAAGAGAAAACCAAGTAGCAGTCAGATAATTAGAAGAAGAAAGAAATAAAAATAGATAATGTTTTGATTTAGGCAAATTTTAATTATTAAGCAATGCTTAAATAAAAAGGAGTTTGGTGTGTCAAGAAGTGTTAAAAAGGGTCCATTTATTGATAAGCATCTTTTAAAAAAGGTGTTAGAAATGAAAAATTCAGGCCAGAAAAAGCCTATAAAAACATGGTCGAGAAGATCTACTATTTTTCCAGAAATGGTAGGATTAACAATAAATGTTTATAATGGTAAAAAATTTATTCCAGTTTATATAACAGAGAATCTTGTTGGGCATAAGTTGGGAGAATTTGCTCCTACAAGATTTTTTAAAGGACATTCTGGATCAGAAAAGAAGGCTAAGGGGTAAAATATGGTAGCAAAAGCAAGTGCGAGATATGTAAGAATTTCTCCTTATAAGGTAAGAAGAATAGCCAATGAGATAAAAAATAAGAGTGTGTTGGATGCTGAGGCTTATCTTGCCTTTTTAACAAATAAGGGGGCAGAGGTTTTAAAAAAGGTTATACATTCTGCAAGATCCAATTATCTTCAAATGAATAGAAATGCAGATGAAGAGAAACTTATTATATCCAAGATTATGGTTAATGGAGGTCCTCAATTAAAAAGATATCATCCTATTTCAAGGGGTAGAGCCGGGAGAATTTTAAAAAGAACCTGTCATATATATGTAGAAGTTGAAGATTTTGATAAAATAAAAGGAGAATAATATGGGGCAGAAGGTTAATCCAATTGGTTTAAGAATCGGTATAAATAAATATTGGGATTCAGTTTGGTTTAGTGAAAAGAAAAATTATGCAAAATTTTTGCATGAAGATATAAAAATAAGAAATTTAATTCAAAATTATAATTTCTCTGGTGATGATAAGAATAGAAAATCTGTTTCTGATGTTGCAAGAGTAGAAATTTTTAGAAAGCCAGATAGAATTACTATAATTATACACACAGCAAGAGCGGGTGTTATTGTTGGAGTTGATGGTAAGAATATTTCAGATTTGACTAAAAAAATAGCAAAAATTACATCTTCAAAGATAGAGATTAAGATAAAAGAGATAAAGAAACCAGAGATAAATGCTAGCTTGGTTGCTGCAAATATTGCTAAACAGATAATGAATAGGGTGCCATTTAGAAGAGCAATGAAAAAGGCTATTGCTGATGCTAAAAAAATGAACATTCCTGGCATAAAGGTTCAGTGTTCTGGAAGATTGGGTGGAGCAGATATAGCAAGAACTGAATGGTATAGAGAGGGAAGAATTCCTTTACATACTTTAAGGGCTGATATTGATTATGGAACTGCTAATGCTTTGACTACTTATGGAATAACTGGTATTAAAGTGTGGATTTTCCATAGAGAGATTTTTAAGAAAGATATTAAAGAGGATGCTGGTCAATTGATTAAAAGACCAAGAAGAAAAGGAAAAGAGAGTAAAGAGAGTGACGAGTAAATTTATTTAATAGATTTGTCATAGATTGTGTTATGACTTATGTTACTATTTTTAAAAAATAATGAGGGAGTTTGCTTATGTTAATGCCAAAAAGGACAAAGTTTAGAAAACAACAGAGATGGAGATTTAAAGGGGAAGCTCATAAAGGTAATAAAGTTGTTTTTGGGGATTATGGATTAATGGCTTTAGAAGGAAAATTAATTACAAATAGACAGATTGAAGCAACAAGAAGAACTATTACAAGAAGTTTAAAGAGAGCTGGAAATTTGTGGATAACTATATTTCCAGATATTCCTTATACTAAAAAGCCAGCTGAGACAAGGCAGGGTAATGGAAAGGGTAATGTGGAATATTATGTTGCTAAGGTTTTACCTGGTAAAATAATGTTTGAGATTTCTGGTGTTTCTGAGGAAGTAGCAAAAGAGGCTTTCTGGTTAGCAAGTCAGAAACTGCCTATTAAGACAAAGATGGTTAAAAGGGAGACCTTATAATAATAAATAGTGGTAAATGGAGGAATATAATGAAGGTAAAAGAATTAAGAGAAAAAACAGATGCTGAGTTAAAATTAGAAAGAGAGAAATTAATTAATAAGCATAGAGAGTTAAGATTTAAAAAAGTAGTTGGGGTTATTGATAATCCTTTACAGTTAAGAACAATAAAAAAAGATATAGCAAGAATAAATACTATATTGCATCAGAGAAAATTGGAAAAATTATATAAAGAATTAAATATAAAATAATGGAGAGCAAAAGTGAGTGATAATAAAAAGATTATTAAATCCATGATAGGTATAGTAAAAAGTGATAAGATGGATAAGACTGTTGTTGTTAGTGTAGAATATAATAAGATGCATCCTCTTTATAAAAAGTATGTTAAAAAGACGAAGAAATTTAAGGCTCATGATGAAAATAATGAATGTAAAGAGGGAGATCTTGTTAGAATTGAGAGTTGCAGGCCTATTAGTAAAGAGAAGAAATGGAGAGTTGTTGAGATTATTAAAAAAGCTCAATAGATTGGATCTAATTTTAGAAATAGATAGTTATTATCTTTTTCTTAATTAATAATATTTAATAGAAAATAGTTGTTTTGTAATATATTGAAGATAGATAAAAAGGAGATTGAAAATGATACAACAAGAGACATTGTTAAAAGTTGCTGATAATAGTGGAGCTAAGTTAGTTAAGTGTATAAAGGTCCTTGGTGGCACAAGAAGAAGGTATGCTACTATTGGTGATATAATAGTGGTTTCTGTTAGAGACGCTATACCCAATGGACCTATAAAGAAAGGGAGTAAGTTAAAGGGTGTTATTGTTAGAGTGAATAGAGAATTTAAAAGGGATGATGGAAGTTATGTGAAATTTGATGATAATGCTGTTGTTATTATTGATGCTAACAATAATCCTAGGGGAACAAGAGTATTTGGCCCTGTTGCAAGAGAGTTAAGGGATAAAGATTTTATGAAGATAATATTTTTAGCCCCAGAGGTTTTATAATATTAAAAATATTGGGAGTAAGATATGATTAAATTCAAAAAAATAAAAAAACAGGATAATGTTGAAGTTATTGCTGGAAAAGAGAAAGGGAAGACTGGTAAAGTCATTGATGTAGATAGAAATAAGGGAAGAGTTTTAATAGAAGGGATTAATATTGTAAAGAAAGCAATGAGAAAGACAAAAGAGAACCCTCAGGGTGGTATTAAAGAGATAGAGGCTTTTATTAATATATCAAATGTAATGTTAATATGTCCAAAGTGTAGTAAAAAGACAAGAGTTGGATTTAAGATAAAAAGAGACGAAAAAGAAGGGGAAAAAAGAGTTAGAATTTGTAAAAAATGCAAGGCTGAAATAGATTAATTTTTAAAAACAAGGAGTATTTATAAGATTCCTTGTTTTATTAAATAATTATGATAAATTCTAAAATTTTACTAATATATAGTGAGGATAAAAGATGGAACCAAAAACAAAAGAGACAAAAAAAGAGACAAAAAAGGTTGAACCAAGATTAAAGGTTTTATATAAAGAAAAGATTAGAGATGAATTAATGAAAAAATTCAATTTTAAAAATGTTATGATGATCCCTAAAATTGAAAAGATAGTATTGAGTATGGGTGTTGGTAGAGCTGTTCAGGATAAAAAGAAACTTGAAACTGCTGTGGAAGATCTAACCAATATTGCAGGTCAGAGAGCAGTTAAGACTAAAGCAAAAAAATCCATAGCTACTTTTAAAATAAGAGAGGGAATGGATATAGGATGTATGGTTACATTGAGAGGTGATAGAATGTATGAATTTCTTGATAGATTGATTAATATTGCTTTACCAAGGGTTAAGGATTTTAGAGGTGTTAAGGCTTCTGGTTTTGATGGTAGAGGCAATTTCTCAATGGGGATTAGTGAGCATATTATCTTTCCAGAAATAAATTTTGATAAAATAGATGAAATTAAAGGTTTAAATATAAACATTGTAACAACGGCAAGAAATGATGAAGAGGCAAAATATTTGTTGCAATGTTTTAATATGCCTTTTGTTAAAAGATAATAGGAGATAATTATGGCAAGAAAAGCAATGATAGAGAAATATCACCGCAAACCTAAATTTGAGGTTAGAAAACATAATAGATGCAATATCTGCGGAAGACCAAGAGGGTATTTAAGAAAATTTGATATGTGTAGAATTTGTTTTAGAAAATTAGCAGGCCAGGGGCAGATACCTGGTGTTACAAAAGCATCATGGTAAAAGGAGTAAGAGATGGCAAGTCATGATTCTATTGGAGATATGTTAACAAAGATAAGAAATGCTATTATGGCAAAACATGAAAAGGTGAATATTTTCCCTTCAAGAGAAAAGTTAGAGATAATTAAAATTTTAAAGAATGAAGGATATATAAAGAATTTCAAGAAAGTTACTGAAAATGGGAAGGCATATATTAGAGTCTATTTTAAGTATGATGAAAAAGGAAATTCTGTAATAACTGGTTTATCAAGGATAAGTAAACCAGGTAGAAGAGTTTACAAGCCTCATAATGAAATCCCGTCATTATATAATGGTATAGGGACAATAATTGTCTCTACATCAAAGGGGATTTTGACTGGTAAGAAAGCCTCTCAAGAGAGAGTTGGCGGGGAAATTTTGTGTGCTATCTGGTAATTTACTTGACAAATTTTAAATATTAGTATATAATACCAGAATTATTTTTATTACTATAATTACTTTAAGAAAGTAAAGAGGAATGATAAGATGTCTAGAATAGGAAAGTTACCAATTATAATACCTGATGGTGTTAAAGTTAGTGTGATAGATAAGAATATTACTATTGAGGGCCCTAAGGGTAAATCAAGCATTACTTTATTAGATAATGTAAAGGTAAAAGTAGAAGATAATCCTAAAAGAATAATAGTAGAAAGATCTTCTGATGAAAAATTTGACAAAGCAAGTCATGGACTTTTTAGAGTTTTGATTAACAATGTTGTAATTGGTGTTACTAAGGGTTTTGAGAAAAAACTCGAGATTGTTGGAACTGGGTTTAAGGCTAATATGGAAGGGACAAATCTTGTTTTAAATATAGGTTTTTCTCATCCTATTAAATATCCTATACCTCAGGGAATTAAGGTGGCAATAGAAGAGAATACAAAGATTACAATTAGTGGTATTGATAATCAATTAGTGGGACATGTTGCTTCTGAAATAAGAAAGATTAGGCCACCAGAACCTTATAAGGGTAAGGGTATTAAATATGTTGATGAGAAAGTTAGAAGAAAAGCCGGTAAGGCTGCTAAAAAGAAATAAAATAGATTTTAAGAAAAGGGTGATAGTATATGTTTAAAAGAGATTGGATAAAAGAAAGAAGAATAAGAAGAAAACTTTCTATAAGAAAAAAGATAAAAGGAACAGCAGACAAGCCAAGGCTTTCTGTTTATAGAAGTAATAGATATATTTATGTGCAAGCAATAGATGATGAAAAAGGAGTTACTTTAGCTTCTGCTTCAAGTTTGAGTCTTGATAAGAATTTAAAGTTAAATAAAGAGACTGCTAAAAAAATTGGAGAAGCAATAGCTGATAAATTGTTGTCATTAAATATAAAAAATGCTGTTTTTGATAGAAATGGTTTTTTATATACTGGTAAAATACAGTCTCTTGTAGAGGCTGCAAGAAAAAAAGGTTTAAAAATATAAAATATTAAGGAATAAAGGGTAAGAGATATGGGTGATTTTGATAATAAAAATTTAGAGATCGAGAATGTTACAGAAGAGATTGATAGTAATTTAAGTGATAAGGTAATAAAATTAAGTAGAGTAGCCAAGGTTGTTAAGGGTGGAAGAAGGTTTAGTTTTTCTGCATTAGTTGCTGTTGGCGATAAGGCTGGTAAAGTAGGTTTAGGCTTTGGTAAGGCTAATGAGGTTTCTGATGCTATTGCAAAGGCAACTAATAATGCTAAAAAGAATATGATAACTGTTTATTTAACAAAGAAGAAAACAATTCCTCATGAGGTTATTGGGGAGTATAAGACTTCAAAGGTTATTATGAGATCAGCTACTCCTGGTACTGGCGTAATCGCAGGTGGTGCCGTTAGATCAATTATGGAAGTTGTTGGGGTAACTGATGTTCTTGCAAAAATATTGGGATCCAAGAATCAGTTGAATGTAGCAAAGGCTACTTTAGATGCTTTAACAAAATTAAGAAATATTAAAGCTGTTACCAAATTAAGAGGTAAGAATATTACAGATCTTTTTTAGTTTTTTTGGAACTTGTTATAGAGATTTTTAAAGGAGAAAGATATGGCTAAATCAGTTGAAAATAAAAAAAAGAGCGAAAAAACAATAAAGGTTCAGTTAGTTAAATCTTTTTATGGTAGAGGAGATGATCAGATAGGCACAGTTAGAGCATTGGGGTTAAAAAGGATAAATGATATAAGAGAACATAAAGACACACCAGTAATTCGTGGTATGATTTTTAAGGTAAAACATCTTGTAAAAGTATTAGAAGAATAAAAAAAGGATGGGAGAGAATATGTCTGGAAATAATAAACTTTTAGAAAAACCAATTGGTGCTACAAAAAAAAGAAAAAGATTAGGAAGAGGGATAGGTACTGGTCATGGTAAGACCAGTGGTAAAGGTCATAAAGGCCAGAATGCAAGAAAAGGTGGTGGTGTTAGGCCAGGTTTTGAAGGTGGGCAGACACCTTTATATAGAAGATTACCCAAGAGAGGTTTTAAGAATGCTTATTTTAAAGAAGAATACAATGAGGTAAATGTATATCTTCTTGATAAATTTGATAATAATACTAAAATTGATGCAGAGTTTTTAAAGAAGAATGGATTTGTGATTTCAAAAAATAAGAAGTTAAAAATATTGGGTGTAGGAGAGTTAACTAAAAAGTTAGAGGTTTATGCTGATAAATTTTCTAAAAGTGCTATTGAAAAGATTGAAAAGGCTGGTGGAAAGGCTATTTTAATAGATAAAAAAGAGGAAAAGGTTAAGGATAAATAAATTAATTTAAAAATATAATTTTTATAAGGATTAATAAATGTCAAATTCTTTAGTAAATATTTTTAAGATTAAAGAATTAAGAAATAGAATATTCTTTACTATTGGAATTCTCATTATATATAGAATAGGGACACAAATTCCAGTTCCTGGTATAAATTTTTCAGCATTGAAACTCTTTATTCAGTCACAGCAGGGGAGCGGGGATCCTTTACTGGAATATTTTAACTTTTTTGCTGGTGGTGCTTTTGATAATATGTCTATTTTTGCATTAGGTATAATGCCATACATTACAACTTCCATTATAATGCAATTATTATTATTGATAATACCGTCTTTAAAGAGATTGTCTGAAGAAGAGGGGGGTAGAAGAAAGATTACACAATATACAAGAATAGGAACATTACCAGTATGTCTTTTACAGAGTTTTCTAACCATTGATTTTATAAATAGATTGCCAGAAGATGTTATTGCTATGCAACCCAAATTGCTTTTTTATATAACTGCGATTATAATAACATCAACCGGAACTATAATATTAATGTGGTTGGGTGAAAGAATTTCAGAAAAAGGCATTGGTAATGGTATATCTTTAATAATATTTGCTGGTATTGTCGCAAGGGTACCAGGTGCATTAAAACAGCTTTTTGATAAGGTTCAGAGAGGAGAACTCGATATACCAGTAGTTCTTTTTATCTTGATAATGTTTGTCTTTATAATAGCACTTGTTATATACGAGCAACAGGGGCAGAGAAAGATACCAGTAAATTATGCAAAAAGGATTGTTGGGAGAAAGGTGTATGGTGCCCCAAATACATATTTACCATTAAAAATAAATCCATCTGGGGTTATTCCTATTATTTTTGCTAATTCTGTTTTGATTTTACCACAGACATTAGCAAGCATATTTAGAAATAATGAGATCATAGTAAATATAAGCAACTGGATGGGACACGGAACAGTTGCATATCTTATAATTTATTCTTTATTAATAATATTTTTTGCATATTTTTATACACAGGTAACATTGAATCCAGTTGAAATTGCTAAAAATATAAGAGAGAATGGCGGATCAATACCAGGTATACCAGTAAATAAAGTAGAGGAATATTTAACTAAAATTTTAAATAGAATTGTTTTGCCTGGTTCGATATTTTTAGCATTTATAGCAATTATACCTACGATAATTGTTGATTTGATTCCAGAATTTCCAGTAAGTTTTGCATATTTACTTGGTGGGACATCTTTAATAATTATAGTAGGAGTTGATCTTGATACCATGAGTCAGATAGAGAGCCATCTCAAGATGCATCATCAGGATGGGCTTGTGAAAAAAGGAAAGATAAGATCAAGAAATTTTTAAATTAATTTTTTGAAAAAAAAGGAGATTTTTATGAAAGTCAGAGCAAGTGTAAAACCAATTTGCGATAAATGTAGAGTTATTAGAAGAAAGGGTGTTATTAGAGTAATTTGTGAGAATCCAAGACATAAACAGAGACAAAAATAGTTTTTAATTAAATAGATAAGGAGATTTATAATGGCAAGAATTGCAGGTATAGATTTACCAAATAAACCAATAGAGATTGCTCTTACTTATATATATGGTATAGGTAGGTCAAATGCAAAGACTATATGTGAAAAGGCAAAGGTTAAACTTGGGACAAGAGCCAATAATCTTACAGAGACAGAAATAAATGAGCTAAGAAAGGTAATTGAGAATGAGTATGATATTGAGGGTAGATTACGTGGTATTGTTCAGATGAACATAAAGAGACTAATGGATATTGGTTGTTATAGGGGTTTAAGACACAGAAAGGGATTGCCAGTTAGAGGGCAGAGAACCAAGACTAATGCAAGAACAAGAAAGGGAAAGAGAAAGACTGTTGCTGGAAAGAAAAAGTAATTTGGGTATATTATAAAATATATTTTAATATAGAGGAGTTAATAATTGAGTAAGACTACAACAACTACTAAGAGTAAGAAAAAAGAAAAAAGAACAATAGGTATTGGAAAAGTTTATATTCAGGCATCTTTTAATAATACAATTATAACCGTAACAGACAGTAAGGGGAATACTCTGGCTTGGAGTTCTTCTGGGTCTTTAAGTGGATTTAGAGGTGCTAAAAAGGCTACCCCTTTTGCAGCTCAGCTTGTAGCAGAGACTGCTGCTAAAAAGGCAATAGATAGTTATGGTTTAAAAGAGGTTGAAGTTTATGTAAAAGGTCCTGGTGTAGGAAGAGAGGCTGCTATAAGAGCCCTTGACCATGTTGGTTTAAAAATTACTCTTATTAAAGATATTACACCTGTTCCTCATAATGGGTGCAGGCCTAAAAAGAGAAGAAGAGTTTAAAATAGTATAAATTTAAAAGAGGTGTAAGATGGCAAGATATTTACAAGCAAAATGTAGAAGATGTAGAGCAGAAAATCAAAAACTTTTTTTAAAAGGTGAGAGATGTTTATCTATTAAATGTCCTATTGATAAAAGGGAAAATTTATTAAGAAAAGGTCCTCCGGGTAAAGCTCCAGGTTTAAGAATAAAGAAAACTTCTGGTTATGGTATTCAGTTAAAAGAGAAGCAAAAACTTAAACAGATGTATGGAATTTTAGAAAGACAGTTTAGAAGATATTTTAAGATTGCTAGTAAACAGAAGGGTGTTACGGGTGATAATTTGATAAGATTATTAGAGACACGACTTGACAACGTTGTATATAGATTACATTTCGCCACTTCAAGAAATATGGCAAGGCAAATTGTGTTACATAGACATATAGAAGTTAATGGTAAGGTTGTAAATATTCCTTCCTATCAGTTAAAAGAGGGGGATGTTGTTAGTGTAAAAGAGAAGGATTTAAATCTTTCTGTTATTCAGCAATCTTTAAAGTTATTTTCCAGTCAGGGTGTTGTTCCATGGCTTGAACTTGATGTGGAAAAGGGTAGAGGTGTATTAAAGCAGATACCTAGAAGAAGTGATATAATCGACCTAAAAGATATCAATGAACAGTTGATAGTTGAATTGTATTCTAAATAGTTAGTTTTTATTTTTGGATTATTAAATCCTAAATATGTAACAATTTTTTTCTGTTACAGAGAGGTAAATTTTAAAAGCAGGAGTTAAATGTGAATAAAAAGGTTTTATTAAAGGGGTTTAAAAAGCCTAAATCAATTACTTATGAAAAAGAAGAACAGACTCCTAATTATGGTAAGTTTATAATATCTCCTTTTGAAAAAGGGTTTGGATATACTTTTGGAAATGTTTTGAGAAGAGTACTATTGTCTTCAATTCCTGGATATGCTATTTCTGCTATAAGGGTCCAGACAAAAAACAGCAATGGGGAGGTAAAGATTTTATCAAGCTGTTTTGAACAGATACCAGAGGTATATGAGGATACTCTTGATGTTATAAATAATTTAAAGAATGTCAAGGTCAAATTACTGGATGATATAGAACAAAAAACTATAAGCATAGAGAAAAAAGGAGGAGGTGTAGTTAAGGCTGGGGATTTACAGATTGATGATACGATTGAAATAATAAATAAAGATCTTACAATAATGACTTTATCTGATAAAGCAGATATAGAGATGGATATTCAGATTGATTGGGGTAGGGGATATGTTGATGCAGAGAGACAGGAGGAGTATGTAGAGACAATTGATACTATACCGATTGATGCAATGTATTCTCCTATAGAGAAGGTAAAATATGAAGTTACAAATACAAGAGTTGGGCAAAGAACTGATTATGATAAATTGATACTTGAGGTTTGGACAAATGGCACAATTTTACCAGAGGATGCTATTGGATCTGCTGCTAAGTTATTAAAAGAGCAGTTGCAGGTTTTGATCAATTTTGAAGAAGAGGGCGAAGCAGAAGAGTTAGAGCAGCAGAGTGAAGATGAAGATTTAAAGACACTTTTTGAGACCCCAATAGATGAACTTGAGTTGTCTGTAAGAGCTTCCAATTGTTTAAGAACAGTTAATATAAAAACAATAGGGGATCTTGTTTCTAAAAGTGAGGATAAGATAGCTAAAATAAGGCATTTTGGTAAGAAATCTTTATTAGAAATAAAAGAGAAATTAGCCAAATATAAATTAACTTTTGGCATGGAAGATGTTGTTAATAGAGTATTAAAAAGAAAATAGAATAGAAAGGAGAATAGGTTATGAATCATTTAGAAAAATTTAAAAAATTAAATAGAACACATTCTCATAGAAGAGCATTATATAGAAATATGATTGAATCTCTCTTAAAACATGAGAGAATTACTACTACTGTTGTGAAGGCAAAAGAGATAAGAAGAATTGTTGAAAAGATTATAACAAGGGCAAAGGAGAAGACCTTATCTAATATCAGAATAGTAAATAGATTGATTAAAAATAAGGCTATGTTAAAAAGATTATTCGATGAAATTGGACCAAGATTTGTTAATAGAAATGGTGGTTATACAAGAATATATAAATTAGGCAAGAGAAAAGGGGATGGAGCTGATCTTGCTATTTTAGAAATTTTACCAGAGATAGATACTGCTAAGTCGGATAAGAAGAAAAAGAAGAAAAAAGATGTAGAAAAGAAATTAGATACTTCTAAAAAAGAAAAGGTTGAAGCAAAGAGTGTTAAAATAGAGAAGGAATCATTCTATGTTTATTCGGAGAATGATAATTATACTTTTAATTTTGTTGATAGTTCTGGCAATGTAAAGTTAAAGGGCGAAAAATATAAATCAAAAGATGAGGTAGTTAAATCTATAGAACTTATTAAAGATATTATTGATAAAGTAGAGATTGTTGATTTAGAAGCAGAAGAAGTTAAAAAAGTTACGGGTCCTAAAGTTGAAATTTATCTTGATGCAGAAGAAAAATTTGTATTTAGATTAAAGTCAGAAACAGGTGAAATTGTTGGCTCTATAGATAAGGGGTATGCAACTAAAGAGGAATGTATTAAGGATATAGAGTTTATTAAATCTGTTGTTAAAAATAGTGAGATAATAGAGGGGTAAATTTTTTACTATAAAGATAATCGGAAGGCTATCAGGAGATGATAGCCTTTTTATATTTTATAGCAATTTTATATTAGTTCGATTTTCTCATAGCAAAATATGTATCTTATATAAACATCGCTTCTTTTATATGAATTTTTGTCAGAGTTTAGGGAAAATTCTTTTACAAGTTTTTAAGAAGAATTTTTTTTAAAATCATTTCTTTCTGGAAAAAGATTAAAAATATATTTTCTATCTATTCAAAAATGAAATTATATGATATAAGATCTTTTAAAAAAAATAATAAGGATTTTTTATGGAATTTGATGTTACTATTATAGGTGCTGGACCTGGTGGCTATACAGCTGCCAACCTTTGTGCTAAAAATGGTTTAAAGGTTGCAATAATTGAAAAGGAAAAGATCGGCGGAGTTTGTCTTAATATTGGTTGTATTCCAACAAAATCTCTTATTAATATCGCTGAATATTATTCAAAAATCAAGAATAATAATGAAATTTCTGGCATAAAGATAGAGAATGCGACAATTGATAGAGTCACAATTAATAAAAGACTAACAGAGATTTCTACAAATATTGTTCGAGGCATTGAATTTCTATTTAAAAAATATGGGGTTGTAATTTATAAAGGGGAAGCAAAGATTATTGATAAAAACACGGTATTGGTAAACAATGAAATTATAAAGACAAAAAAGATTATAATAGCAACTGGCTCTAAAAATAAAGATTATTCATTTCTTTTAAAAGATAATAATAGCCCAAATATTTTAACAAGTACAGAGGCACTATTTTTAGAAAAAATTCCAGAATCAATAACAATAATAGGCGGTGGTGCAATTGGAGTTGAATTTGCATATATATTTAATGCTTTTGGTAGTAATGTTACACTTTTAGAATACTTCCCAGTATTACTTTATAATATGGATGAAGAGTGTGGCAAGAGTCTCGAAAGAATTTTTAGAAAAAACAAAATCAAGACAATAGTTGAGGCAAAGGTGCTTTCTATATCTTCAAAAGAAAATTATCTTTCTGTAAAGTATCAAAAAAATGGTGAAGAATTAGACGTATTATCAGAATATGTTCTTGTGGCAATGGGAAGAAGTCCCAATACAAAGAATTTAAACCTTGAAGGTCTAAATGTTGCCACAAAAAATGGTTTTATTCTTGTAAATGAATTTATGCAGACAACAAACCCGGATATCTATGCAGTGGGTGATGTTGTTGCTGAGTCACCATTACTTGCGCATGTTGCATACAGGGAAGCAAAAATAGCAAGTTATCATATTCTTAATAAAGATGTCCCTCAATTAGATAGGAATTTGATACCATTCTGTATATATACAGAGCCACAGATTTCTGGTTTTGGCTTAACAGAGAGTAAAGCCAAAAGTTTATATCCTGACTGTAAAATATTAAAGATTTTTCTTAAATCAAATGGCAAGGCAAATGCTATTGACAAAACAGAGGGATTCATTAAAATAGTAACGCATAAAGATAAAATAATCGGCTGCTGGATATTAGGAGTAGATGCAACTGAGATTATTCATAATTTATTATTGGTTTCTACTAATGATCTTACAATTGATAGAATTTTAAATGTAATATATGCTCATCCCTCTATATCAGAGACTATTTTTGACATTGTTCAGGAAGAATATGACTAATAAAAATACAATAATTATTGAAGGTTTTGGTCAGCTTGCAAATAGAATAATCCAGTATTCTCATTTTATCGCTTCTGGTAAAGAATATGGTCTTAATATTTATAATCCAGATTTTAAAAAATATGCTTGCTATTTTAAAGGTAGTCATAAGCAAGATATCCCCTGTTTTTTATCTAATGATAAAGATTCTAAATTTCCAGCATTTTTATTCTTTATTTTTAAGATCCAGTCTAAGTTTATTAAAAAGAATTTTAAATTTAATATTGGCAATTTGTTATTCTTTACGTATACAGATGAAAATGACTTTTTTATTTCAGAATTTGCTAATTTAAGGAAGAAATATATATTTATAAAAGGCTGGAATTTTAGAGATTATGAAAATGTTAAAAAGCATTATACGACAATTGTCAGTTATTTTGAACCAGTGGATCAATACAAGAGAGAAATAGAAAATTTTATAAATCCCTTGAAAGAAAAGTATGATATTCTTGTTGGAGTTCATATAAGAAGAGGTGATTATAAAGAATGGCAGAATGGCAAATATTATTTTTCAGATGAAGTATATTTTAATTATTTAAGCCAATTGAAAAATATTTTTGCTAATAAAAATACTCTTTTTATAATATTTTCTGATGAAAAGATAAACATTGATTATTATAAAGATAAAGGGCTAAATGTGATTCTATCAGAGGGGGATATGATACTCGATATATATAGAATGGCATCTTGTGATTATATAATAGGACCTGTTAGCACCTTTAACCTATGGGCTTCTTATTATGGAAAAAAGCCTCATAGATATATAAAAAATTCTAATGAAATAATAAAACTGGATGATTTTAAAATAATAGAGACGTTATAATAAGGGGTTTCTCATGAATATATATGTTGACTGTATTGGTATAAGTAAGAAGGCATTAAGAGCAAGTTTTGGAATATATAGATATGTCTATAATTTATTTACTGGTATAAAAAGAGATAATAGTATTAATCTTAATTTTAAAATAATAATTATAAAAAATGATATTGATTCTTATAATTTTTTACTTGATGATAAAAGATTTGATATAATTACAATTGATAAAGATATAAAAGATAATTTTACTTATTTTAATGTATTGAAAAACGATCTATCTTCCTTAATAGACAGAGAGAGTATAGTATTTTTCCCGAGAGGATACTTTCTTTGTAATATTCCAAACAAAAAGATATTGATAGTACATGATATAATACCTTATTATTTCTGGAAAAATAATCGCAATCTTAAATCTCTATTTATTTGGAATAAAATAAAAAGATCTATTAATAAATCTGATAAAGTTATATTTATCTCTTCAAATACTTTTTTAAGTATATTAAATCTTTATAAAGATAAAGAAATTTTTAATAAAGTGGATATCTTATATAATGGAGTTGAACTTGATAATTTTATTTATTTAGAAAAAGAGAGAGAAACAAAGCCCTATTTTCTTACATTTTATTCAAAATATCCCCATAAAGGATATGACAAGGTAATAAAAGCTTTTATTAAATACAGAGAAAATGGCGGGAAAAATCATTTGTATGTAATTGGCGCAAAAGAGGATGGTCTTGACCCAGTTAATAATATCAAATATTTAAGATATATAAATGATATAGAATTGCATAAATTATACAGAGACTGTTCTGGTTTTATATCACTTTCTCAAATAGAGGGATTTGGATATCCAGTGATTGAAGCAGCATTCTGGGGGGTGCCGGTAATACTTTCTTCAATACCAGTTTATTATGAAACAATGTTTTACTATGAAAATTCTTTTTTTACCTCACCTTATGATATAGATAAATTATCGGAATGCCTTTTTTATGTTGAGAATAATTTTAAAATAGTGAATTTTAAGAATGCTATTAACGAAAAGTATTCTCTCTCTTTTTTAGCAAAAAGATTTTATAAAGTAGTAAGTAAAATTTGATTTCTTTATTTATTCAGCCTTCTGTTAAGCAAAATAAATTATATATAAGATAATCCCACCATTAAATGACAAAAATCCACAATCGCTGAAAATGATTAAAATAATATTACTTCTTATTTTTTCTGGTAAGGATGCTTGAAATAATTCCGGTAAAAATACTGGAATAACTTTATTTTTCAGCGATTTTTTAAAAAAAGTATCATATTATTTCAAAATTTTATTATAACATAATGAAAATACGAACTACTTTATTAACTAAAATAAACAAGATATAAAAAATTTTATAATACTAAGGCAGATATCTGAATAAAAAAATTTGCTAAAGAGTTAATTCTTTAGTTTTCTTTATTAAAGTAAATTTTTTGTAAATTACATAAAAGATTGTAAAGGATTTTCTAAAGAATTTTGTGATTAATATTTAAAAAGACATTTTTAAAAATCAGGAGTTTTTTATGAAAGAATATGAGTTTGTTATTGGCGATAATCTTTACAAAAAGATTAAAAACTTGAAAGAAAAAAAAGAAGAAAGCCTTTCTCTTGTTGTGAGAGATATAATTCTTTTAATGCTTCCTTTTTTGAAAAAGAAGCATCTAACAGAAAAAAGAAGAGAGAAAGATTATCCTTCTGTAAATGCTACCTGTAGAATAAGGATTTTTTTACCAAAGAATGTTTATAATGAACTAAAACAGGTTCACGATACTTTGAATACCTTTAGTATTGCTGTGCTTGTGAGGGAAATATTGAAGCTATATTTTCAGATGATTGAAAAATATGGGGAAGAGGGATTTAAAAAGAGACTGAAAAGAGTAAAGAATAAGATAGAGTATATGAGAGCAAGGAAGGTGAAATGGTATAAGGATAAGGATGAGAGGATACACCTGGATATCCCCTTCTACATCGATCAGGAAGTGTACTATTACCTTATTTTTGGCACAGATTTCTGCCTAAAACAGATTCAATTTCTATAGAAACAGGCATTTTTTAAAATTTTATCTTTTTATTGCTCTTTCTCCAAACTAATCTTAGGATAAGTCTATTTTCAACAAACAAATGATAGTTTAATTTTTTGACAAAAAAATTTTTTGAGTATAGAGTAAAAACTAAATTTTTAGTCTGGCATAAATTTACATAAAAAATTTTCTTTTATAAATATGTAAATATCTTGCCTTTATATAAATAATTTGCTATTTTTAAATATTAAATAATATTTAATCAGAGGAGATTTATAGGTGAAAAATTTAAAAGATAGAATAAATAATGAAGATGATAATAATTCTTCCAATAATCAAAATCAACCGCCACAGGGCCCCGGGAAATTTGTATTAATAGGTGTAATTATTGCAATAATGTTACTCTTATACTTTTTCTATTCCCAGATGCAGGATAATCATACTATCACTTATAATGAGTTTCTATATTATGTTCAGGGAGAAAATGGTAGAATAATCTCAGATATAAAAAAGCCCCTAATAATTTACGACAATGGGAAAATAACAGGTATATTTAGAAGAAATGACAATGGTATTGATACACCATTCGCAACAAGGATTCCCCCTATTCAGGATAATGGGGAACTTTACAATCTTTTAAGAAAAAATAACATTGTTTTTAAGGTAGAAAGTGATCAAAATTCTTTTATATCAGTCTTTATACTGAATATATTACCAATTGCTCTACTTGTATTTTTTATATTTATAATGTTTAGACAATTTCAGGGAGCTGGAAATAAGGCATTTTCTTTTGGAAAATCGAGGGCAAAGAGATTTGATCCAAAGGATAGAATTACATTTAATGAGGTAGCTGGAGTAGAAGAGGCAAAAGTAGAACTTCAAGAGGTAATAGAATTTTTAAAAGATCTGCAAAGATTTACACGTATTGGTGCAAAGATTCCAAAAGGAGTTTTGCTTGTAGGACCTCCTGGGACTGGTAAGACTTTATTGGCAAGAGCAGTAGCAGGGGAAGCAGGAGTTCCATTTTTCTATATGAGTGGATCTGACTTTTTAGAATTGTTTGTTGGTATTGGTGCATCAAGGGTAAGAGATCTTTTTGATCAGGGTAGAAAAAATGCCCCATGTATTCTCTTCATAGATGAGCTTGATGCTGTTGGAAGGGTAAGAGGCGCTGGATATGGAGGTGGACATGATGAGAGAGAGCAGACTCTTAATCAGTTACTTGTAGAAATGGATGGCTTTGATCCGAGCCATGGGGTCATACTTATTGCGGCAACAAATAGGCCAGATGTTCTTGACCCAGCCCTTTTAAGACCGGGAAGATTTGATAGACAGATAGTTGTTGATAATCCAGATATTAAAGGTAGAGAGGAGATTTTTAAGATTCATACCAAAAAGGTTGCCTTATCCAAGAATGTTGACTTAAAGAAATTGGCAAAGGCAACACCTGGTTTTTCTGGTGCTGATATTGCGAATATGGTAAATGAGGCTGCTTTACTTGCTGCAAGATTAAAAAAGAATAGAGTTACTATGGCAGAATTCGAAGAGGCAAGAGATAAGGTACTGATGGGGGTTGCAAGAAAATCAAAGTTGATTCCTCCAAAAGATAAAAAGATTACAGCATATCATGAGGCTGGGCATACGATAGTAAATATTTTTACAGAATATTCTGATCCAATTCATAAGGTCTCTGTTATACCGAGAGGGATGGCTTTAGGTATAACTTCTACTCTCCCGGAAAATGATAATTATCATCTTTCAAAATTAAGAATACTGGATGATATTTGTGTACTTATGGGAGGCAGAGCAGCAGAAGAGATAATGTTTGGAGATGTATGCACTGGGGCAATGAATGATATAAATAGAGCAACAGATCTTGCAAGAAAGATGGTGACTCAGTGGGGTATGTCAGAAAATCTTGGCCCTATTACCTATGGTCAAAAAGAGGAGCCAATATTTATAGGAAAAGAGATTGCAACTCATAAGGATTATTCAGAAAAGACGGCTCAAATAATAGATGAAGAGATAAAGAATGTAATAATGTCTCAATATAAAAGGGCAAAAGATATTTTAATTGAAAATAAAGATAAAATGATAAAACTTGCTGATACTTTATTTGAAAGAGAGACTCTTGATAGTGAAGAGATATATAATCTATTGGGAATTAAACCAAAAGATAGTAATGGTGAGGGAGATACAGAGAAAAAGACAGAAGATAATGAGTAATATTTGTAAATAAATAAAAGGGGAGATATGTCGTTAAAAGTATCAATCTCTGGGATAAGAGGAATAGTAGGTGAATCTTTAACTCCAGAGGTTATTTTAAATTATACCTTAGGTTTTTCAAAAATTTTAGAGAATGGGGCAATTCTTATTGCAAGGGATTCAAGGCTAAGTGGTGAGGCAATTCTTAATCTTGTAAAAGGGGCTTTAAATCTCTGTGGTAGAGATGTTGTTGATATTGGTATTGCACCTACGCCAGTTGTTCTTTTTGGTGTTGCCAATAATAAGAAAATAGCTGGTGGAATTGTTATCACTGCAAGCCATAATCCAGAGCAATGGAATGCTTTAAAACTTGTAAATGGAAATGGAAAATTTATATCTCAAATAGAACTCGATAAGATAAATGAATTCATTAGCAAAAAAGATTTTACTTTTGCTTATTATAAAAATATCGGAAAATGCTATTTTGATGACTCTATTATTAATTCTCATAAGAATCGTATATTTGATTTTATAGATATAGATAAAATTTATAAAAAAAAGATAAAGGTAGCAATTGATACTGTAAATGGTGCATGTGGAAATTATGCGATTGAATTCTTAAAAGATCTTGGATGTGAGGTTTTTCCAATTAATACAGAACCAACAGGAATTTTTTCACATCCAGCAGAACCAAATCCAGAGAATTTAAAAGAGTTATCTGCAATGTGTAAATATAATAAAGTGGATATGGGATTTGGCCTTGATCCAGATGGGGACAGAGTGGTAATAGTAGATGAAAAGGGCGATGTTCTATCGGAAGAGCTTACTCTTGCAATAGCAGTAAAACACTATTTAGAAAACTATAAAAAAACAAATGTTGTTATTAATCTTAGTTCATCAAGAATAGTGGAGGATATTGCGAATGAGTATGGAGCCTCTCTTTTTAGGGCAAAGACGGGCGAGATTAATGTAACAGAGATGATGGAAAAATTGGATGCTACAATTGGCGGAGAGGGTAATGGTGGGGTTATACTTTTTGATATTAATAAATGCAGAGATGCATTTGTTGCCATGGCTTTAACTCTTGACTATTTTGCTAAAAGAGGAATTAATATTTCTACTCTTAATAAAGAGTTGAGCAGGTATGTTTTATTAAAAGAAAAATTTGAGATTAAGGATATAGACTTTAATATTATAGAAAATAAAATAAAAGAGATTTACTCTAATGAAAAGATAGATACCACTGATGGCATAAGGGTTGATTTTAAAGACTCATGGGTATTGATAAGAAAGAGTAATACAGAGCCAATAATAAGAGTTTTTGTAGAGGCAAAAACAGAAAAAGATGCAAAAGAACTCATTAAAAAAATTAAAGAATTAATAGACTTATGAAAAAAATATTTTTTTTATTTTTAATGGTGAATTTCACTCTTTTTTCCGATGACCAGAATCTTGCAAGATATTATCTTGTAAAGGCTAATGAATCTTTTAAAAATGGTGACTTTGAATTAGCAATTAATCTTTTAGAAAAGTCTTATGGTTATTATCAGTATTATCCAGAATATTACTATTTGCAAAATCAATTATTCGATTCAAAGAGAGAGAATCTTTTTAAGAAAAATATTAATGCTCAAAAAATTTTGCAGTATATTGATAATCAATTTTTTATAAATAAATATACAATGTTAAAAGATTCTTTTCTTATCTTTAAAAAGACTCTTGATTATACAAATAGTAGTAAAGCATTTACAAAAATTTCTGGTTTAGAGAATATAGATCTTCTTGATGATTATCTTGGTTATATGGAATTACTTGCTAACTTAAAGGATTATGATAATCTTGAAAACCAGATTAATCTGGCAAAAAGTAGATATGAGTCCCTTGAAATCGAGTTTTATTCTATTTTTGCTGACGTAAATAAAAAGAAATTTGATGTTAATAAGTTTAACGAAAAAATAGATATCTTATATGCAAATTCTTACTCAAAAGCAAAGATATTGTATTTAAAGACATTTTTTTATAATGATGGTGTTAATATAAGGAATCTATTCAATGAATATAAGAATCTAAAGAATAACAATGATCTTGACAAGATTTATTCAAAAGATATTCTTTTTAATTTAATAAATAAATTTTCTTTTTTTAATAAGTCAGAACAGAGAGAACTTTTAAAAGAATGGATTGATATAAATGGGTTGAATGATGTAAGAACAGAGGATATTTTAAAAGATTCAAAGATTCTTAATTTTATAAAGAATGATAAAGAATTTTCAAATAAATTCTTATTATTTGATGGGATACGGTTGAAAGATATTGATAGGGACAGTAACTGGGAAGAATTTTATGAGTATAAAAATGGCAATTTGATTTTAAATATATTTGATAGCAATCAGGATGGACTTTATGAATCAAAGATAGAATATAGTAATAGTCGGATAAAATTTTATTATGAATATTTTAATGAAGGGAATGAAAATTATAAAAAATATAATTTTAATGTTAATGATAATTCTATCAATTCTCTGGAATATTATATTAACAATAAAATAAAGAAAAGAGTCAATCTTATAAAGTCTTCATTTAAACCAGATATAAATAAATTTAAAGGGATAAAGGATAGCGAGATTGTTAACTTTATAGATAATATAGAATATTTTGATCTGTATTACAGTGTAGAAAGATATAAAAATGGGAGGCTTCTTGTAAAATTAATAGATAGTAATAATAATAATGTTTTTGATATAAGAGAAGAGTATAATAATGGCATAAAGGAAAGAACTGTAAAAGACCTTAATGAAAATGGTTTTTTTGAACTTATTGAAAATTACTCGAATGGTAGGCTTGCCACTATTTTTTATAGCACTGACGAAAGTAGTGGAAAATATGATTATAAAGAGATTATTTCTGAAAATAGAATAGTTAAATACTGGGATACAAATTTAGATGGCATATTTGAAATATCTGTTGAAGAGGGACCTGATTTTATATTGACTAAATTTGATATAAATTTTGACAGTAATTATGATATTATCTATGAGAAGAAAAACAATGTAACAAATGTTTATAGAGTAATAAAAGGTGAGTCTAAATTGATAAATTCTTATAAAGAAGGGGATATGGTAACAAAAAAGGGATGGATTATTGCATCAGTAAAAGATATTGATAAAATAGAGCTCCCGGAAAATATAGATCTTGTTGATAAAAAAAATTTAAACGGATTTTTTTATCATAAAGATAAAAAGTACTATTTTGAAAATGGAATAATAAAAAATCAGTATATAAACTTTGTAATGTTTTTATTGGAGAATAAAATTTATCTTATTGACCAGATGGGGGCAAAATGAAAAATAGATTTATTATTGTTTTAATTGCTATTTTGTTAATTAATTGTAAGAGTATAATAAATAAGGAGCATTATGAAAATAAAAAAATTTCTTCCAGAGAAAAAAAGATAGATAATATAAGGCATAATTTAGATAGAGGTAAAATGGATCTATTTGAGGCATATATTTTGGTAAAAACGGAGATTGATAATGGCAATCTTGATGAGACAGCGGATATTGAATATAAAACATTTCTAACAGATATTGTGGGGTGTATGAATTCTAAACTGGAAGAACTATATAATAAAAAAGAGTATGAAGAGGCATTAAAATATGCATTTAGTTTGAAGGCACTAAATAGTGAATTAAAGGTTAATCTTTCTGATATATACAGAAATTACTTACTTCTTATAGATAATTCGAGTGACGATTTTACAAGACTCAGTATTAAAAATGAGATGGCTGAAAATAAAATTTTTACAACAAAGGAAATTTATGATTTTTTAATCTATTATTACAATCTGAATAATATAGCACTTTTTATATATAATTACGATAAGTTTATTAAGATATACCCTTCCTTGTTAACAGAATATCCGGATTTAAAAAAGATAAGAGACTCTTTAACAAATTATCAGACAAAGATTAATTTTGAGAATACCATAAAATCAGTAGTAACAGTGACTCTTGATAGAGGTATAAATATAAAAGAGGGACAGGGATATTTTGATAAGATGATAGGGACTGGTTTTTTCATAGATGATAATGGATATATTCTTACAAATCATCATGTTATAGCATCTCATGTTGATCCTAAATATGAGGGGTATAGTGCTGTCTATGTATCCACTTCTAATAATGAGAGTGAAATACCGGCAACTGTTGTTGGCTATGATAAGGTATTTGATCTTGCATTACTTAAGATTCCAAAGAAAAATTATAATAAATTGATTTTAGGCCGTTCTCCAGAGATGAACCTTGGGGATAAGGTTTATGCAATTGGTAATCCCTTAGGCATAAAGAATACTGTTACTTCTGGCATAATAAGTAATAAAGAATTATATCTTTTTCAGCTTGGAAGGGCATTACAGATAGATGCGGCTGTAAATCCGGGGAATTCTGGTGGACCTTTACTCGATGAGAATGGCCAGGTTGTAGGCATAGTGTTTGCAGGACTTCCTCAATATCAGGGGATAAATTTTGCTATTCCTATTCAGTGGGCGACGCTCACTCTTCCAAAACTTTATAAAGGTGGCGAGGTTAAGAGAGCATGGATAGGGGCTGGTCTTTATAATGAAAATAATAAGGTTCTTATATACTATCTTGTACCTGATGGGGCTGCTAAAAAGGCTGGCATTATGGAAGGAGATTATATAAGAAAAATAGATGGCAATGAGGTTAAAACAATAGAAGAGGCTCAGGAGATACTTGCATGGAAAAGATATCCCATGCTTGTAAATATTGAGATAGAGAGGAATGGCGAAATTTTAAATAAGATTGTTAGAATTGAGGAAAGGCCATATCTACCTTTTGAAAAGATTGTTCAAACAGATACTCAAAGAAGAATTGCAAAATTAATATTTGGCATAGAGTTAGAATATTATAGTAAGAGTTTTTTAACAAAGAAATTTAAGATTTTAAAGGTGTATGATGGGATGCCGGGTGATAAGGATTTAAAACTCGGGATAGGAGATCCTTTCTATATATATGATATGAAATATATAGAAAAAGAGAAGTTTTTATATATAACATTTTTTATAAAAGATAAGAATGTTCCTATGATAGAGAGAAATTTAAGTATAAAAATATATGCTGAACTTACTAATATTCTTTAAAGAGATTATAGATTAATTATGAAATTCTCAATTTTTAAAAAATATTTAGCATTAAAGGATTTAATATTTTTTGTTATAATTATTGTATCTCAAATAGTGGGTGTAAATCTACTCAGTTTTTCTAACAATAAATTCTTAAAAGATCCTTTGCTTTTAGCCACTTTTCAATACTTCATATTTTTCTTGATCGTTTTTATTATATGGAAAATCGATACAAGAAATCTCTCTTTTATATCAGATGAAAACTGGTTTTTTACCCTTGGTAAGGCTTTGATGCCTGCAATAATTTCATTTGGCATTGCGTTTATATCAGTGATGTTGATTGTTTCAATTATCGAATTTTTACCTTTTCCAGAGTTTATTAAAAACTGGGTTAAAATACCAAATCAGGGATTTGTTGAGATATTTGATAATATAGAAAGTAACAATAAATATAAGGTGATTATCTGGTTTTTTTATATAATAGTAATTGCCCCAATCTCTGAGGAATTTATTTTTAGAGGTTTTTTACAGGAATCTCTTGGTAAAATTTTTAAGAAATTTAATTTAGATATAATATTGTCATCTGTTATATTTGCATTATTTCATATTTCATCACTTGCAAATGCGATCTATTCATTTATAGTGGGATTCTTTTTAGCATCTCAGAGAAAATATTATAGGTCCATTAATATATCTATCTGGATTCATGGTCTTATAAATTTTACCGGTGTTGTTTATGGAATACTATTAAAATATTATCTAAATAAATTAAATTTATAAAAAAGGAATTAATTATGAAAAATATCGAAGGAGTAATATTCGATCTGGATGGTACTCTTATAGATAGTGAAAATAACTATTATCTTGCAGACAAAAAACTTTTAGAAATGTATGGAATAGATTTTACAGAAAAGATGAAAGCACAGTATATTGGAACTGGAAATCTTGATATGATGAAAAAGATAAAAGAGATTTATAATATACCTGATTCAGTGGAGTTTTTGCATAAAAAGAAGAATGAACTATATCTTGAACTCGCAAGAAGAAACACAGTGGTATTTCCAGAGATGAAGAAATTGCTTGAAATTTTAAGAGAAAAAGATTATAAAATAGCTCTTGCGTCTGGTTCATCAAAAGAGGTAATAGATGAGATAATGGTTTTAACCGGATTAAATATCTTTTTTGATGCGATTGTTGCCGGAGATGAGGTTGTTAATAGTAAGCCAGCACCAGATATCTTTATACTTGCTGCAAAGAGACTAAATATAGAGCCAGAAAGATTGCTTGTTATTGAAGATTCAAAGTATGGAGTTGAGGCTGCTAAAAACGCCGGAATGTTGTGTATCGCAATCCCATCAATTATTGAAGATCCATTTCCAGAGATTTTTTATAAAGCTGATTTTTTATTTAAAAATGGGATGAAAGATTTTCAGAAAGAGAAGGTTTTAGAATGGCTTGAATGTTGTAAAATAGAAAAGAATAATTAAGAGTGAACAATGAATATTTTAATGATAGCATCAGAATGCAAGAAAATAGCCAAAATTGGTGGACTTGCAGATGTTGTTTATGATTTATCCAATTCTCTTGTTAAAAAAGAAAATAGCGTAAAAATAATTATCCCTTATTATGATATTATATCTATTAAGGCAGATTTCATAAAAAAAATGGAAATCGAATTTGGAACAAAGAAATTTAGCATAGATATTTACAAAGAGAATTTAAATGGAATTGAATTGTATCTTGTTAAATCAAAGGAATTTTTTAGTGGGAAGAATGGAACTATTTATATTAATAGCCCTCCTGATAGACCATTTGAAGATGATGCAAAGAGATTTGGCTTTTTTTGTAAGTGTGTTGCAGAAATAGTAAAGAATAGCAAAGAATTTCAAAAAATAGATGTTGTTCATTGTCATGATTGGCATTCATCTCTTTTTTTATTACTTTTGAAATGTGATCCAGAATATTCTAAATTGTCTAAAAAATTAAGATCATTATTTACTATTCATAATTTAGATTATCAGGGTATAAGGCCATTCGAATTAAAAAATGATAATGAATTTAGATCATTCTCAAGCTGGTTTCCAGATCTTTATGATAGACTCAAAGAGAAAAAGAATATTCTTAATCTTATCGTTGATCCTAAAAGCAGTGATTTTTGTATAAATCTTATGAGAACCGGCATTAATTTAAGTGATTTTGTTAATACAGTTAGCCCTACTTATGCAAATGAGATTATAAAAAAAGATGATATTGAGAGAAGTTTTTTTGGTGGAAGAGGGCTTGAAGAGGATTTAGGTAGAATATTTTATAAAGAGAAGAGACTTGCTGGAATTCTTAATGGCATTGATTATAATGAAATAGATTCTAAAAAAGGGAAATTCCCTTATGATATTGATATTGCAGAATGGCATAAAATAAGATACGAATACAAAAAATATATTATTGAGAATTTAGAAAAAGAGATAGAAAAAATAGCTTTTAAAAATAAGAGAAATATTTTAAAAAAGGTAAAGAGTATAAATAAAAGGGATTGGATTGAAAAACCTCTTTTTATCTCCATAACAAGGGTTGTTTCTCAGAAATTAGGTATTCTTTTTGAGAAAGTGACTGATAGATTTGTATATGAGGAGATTTTAAAAAAGAATTTGAATTATATAATAATAGGAAATGGGGAACTCGAAGATAACCTTCAATCTTTAAACAAATATCCAAATTTTATTTTTATTAATGCATTTGCCCCAGAACTTGCAAATGATCTTTATAAATGTGCGGATTTTTTTTTAATGCCTTCTGATTTTGAGCCATGTGGCATAAGTCAACTTATAGCACTTCGTTATGGGACTCTTCCTATTGTTCATGATATTGGGGGATTGCATGATACTGTGAAAAATATGGATACTGGTTTTAGTTATTATGGAACGAATAGATTGGCAACAAAATATTCTTTAATTCAAACCATTGAAAAGATAATTTTCTATTACAATAATGAAAAAGAATTTTTATATTTTATGCAACAGAATGCAATGAAAGAGAGATTTAGCTGGGATAATTCTGTTGAAAAGTATATGAATATTTATCAAAAAATTAGTGGGACAGGATTAATATGTTAAAAATAACAGACGTTGAGTTTTATAAAAGTTATTCTCATTTGAATATAGATAGTATTGACAATAAAGATATGTATGAGTTTGCCTTTATAGGTAGAAGTAATGTTGGGAAATCGAGTCTTTTAAATCATCTTTGTAATAGAAAAATTGCTTATGTTTCTCAAACTCCTGGAAAAACAAGATTGATTAATTATTTTCTTATTAATAAGAAATTCTATTTTGTGGATCTGCCGGGTTATGGCTATGCAAAAGTTCCAAAACAGGAAAGAATAAATTGGGTTAAATTTATTGAAAGATATCTTTTTGATAATCCGAGGTTAAAATGTCTGTTTTTATTATATGATTGTAGAAGAATCCCAAATGAGTATGATAAGATAATTGCTAACTGGGCTAAAACTTTGCAAGATACAGAAAAAATTTATATTCTTACAAAAGTGGATAAGATTTCAAAAAATGAATTAATAAATCAAAAGATTAGAATTGCACTTGAATTGATGGTAGACCAGCGATATTTTTATTATTATTCTGTTACAAAAAATATAGGTAGAATTGATATTTTAAAAAAGATAGAGGAGATATTAAAAAAATAGAGATTAACAAGAGGTATATCTTTTTGAGAAATTTTAAGTTAATTTTTTTTATACCAACAAAATTTTAATTTGTAAGTTATCCAGGATCGATTATATGAAAATTAGTTCCTATGAATGCTTTTAAAGCATCTTTATGATGTTGATTTTTTATTTCATTTTCAAAAAAATCTATTACTTTATTTTTAAATTCATTAAATCACAACTTCCACCTATAATTTAAATATTTTTTCTTATAACCACTTTATTCTTAAAGTGGTTATAAAAATTATACTTATTTTATCGTCGTTACTACAAATAGGTTGGAATTTTATGTTTAATTTTGCCTCTTTCATAATTTTATTGGCAAATTTATTATTAATCCTGATGCAAAAACATAGAATTCTCCTTCGTAACTACTATATAATATCATATCTTTATATTATATAAAGTGATATTACAAATAAATTACAATTAATTCGTATACACTAAAATAAAATCATTTATTACATAACTACTTTATTTATAATTAAGTTAAATCATTTTTTGTTGATTTTTATGGGGGAAGTTGTGATAAAATAAAATTCTTTGAGTATAAATTAATGCAAATCGCCCCAATTATTACCCTCTTCAATCGAGGTCTTTAATTTCAATTCAAAGTTAAAATCATTCTCCATGGCATTTTTAACAATATTTTTTACGATCTCCTTCTCTTCATAAACAACATCAAATATTAACTCATCATGAACCTGTAATATGAGTTTTGATTTTAAATTATTTTTTTTGAATTCATTATAAATTTTTACCATTGCAATTTTTATTAAATCAGCAGCACTTCCCTGAATCGTTGTATTTACTGCCATTCTCTCGCCGTATGCTCTATCTGTTTTATTACTACTATTTATTTCAGGTATTGTCCTTCGTCTGCCCCAGTATGTTTCAGCATATCCTTTTTCTCTACACACTTCTTTTAATTCTTCTATGTAGTTTTTTATGCCAGAATATTTTTCAAAATATTTATTTATAAAATTTTGAGCATCTTTTCTTGGTATATTAAGATCTTCTGCAAGAGCAAATGCTGACTGACCATAAAGAATACCAAAATTAACGGCCTTTGCAACACCCCTCTCTTCTTTTGTTATTTCCTCGATATTCTTATCAAATATCAATGATGCTGTTTTTTTATGAATATCCTCATTATTATTAAATGCTGCCATCATATTTGGATCTTTTGAAAATTCTGCAAGTAAAAATAGTTCTATTTGAGAATAGTCAGCACTTATCAAGATATTACCTTTCGATGGAATAAAAGCCTTTCTTATTCTTCTACCTTCTTCTGTTTTTATTGGTATATTTTGAAGATTTGGCTCTTTACTCGAAAGTCTACCTGTTTGAGTTCCGGTTTGCATATAGGTAGTATGTATCCTTCCAGTATTCTTATTAACCATTTCTGGCAATGAGTCAGAATATGTTGATTTTAATTTTGATAGCATTCTATGCTCTAATAAAAGACCAGGGAAAGGATGAAGAGTTGATAATTTTTTAAGAACATCAACATCAGTAGAAGGTCCTGTCTTTGTCTCTTTTATTACTGGCAATTTTAATTTATTAAACAGTATATCTGCAATCTGTTTTGGAGAATTAGGATTAAAAATTTCATTAGCCATTTCTATTAAAGACTTATTTAGCTTGTCTATCTCTTCTTCTAATTCTTTTGAAAATGAGTATAGATATTCTTTATCAATATTTACACCAGTATATTCCATATCAATTAATATTCTCATAACAGGCATTTCAATAAGATAAAAAAGATTTTTCAATCTTTCATTCTGCTCAATTTTTTCTTTTAATATAGAATATAATTTATATGTAATATATGCATCAAGAACAGCATATTCTATAAGTTCATTTAAAGAGACATCCATAAGAGTCATTTTTTTTGTATCAACAACAATATCTTTATACCTGTTGAGTGTTAAGTTAAGATATTTTGAAGCAAGATCTTTTAGGTTTAGAATATTGTTGCTTGCATCAAGACAGTATTCTGCAAGCATTGTATTAAAAAGTTTACCCTTTACCTCTATTCCAAAGCTTTTTAAAAATTTTATATCAAATTTCATGTTATGACCTATCTTTAAAATAGATTCATCTTCGAATATCTCTTTTAATAAAAACTTTGTTTTTTCAACATATTCATCCGTAATATTTAAATTAGCCTCCTGTTGTTGAAAGAGAGATAGTTTTAAAGGTATAATATATCCATCTTCTCCCAGAGCGATCGATATACATATAAGATTATCATTAAAGCAATCAAATCCAGTTGTCTCTGTATCAAAGGCAAATTTTTTTTCATTTTTGATTAAATCTATTAGGTTCTTAATCTGATCTATATCTTTTATTAATTTAAATTTACTTATATCTATTTTTGTATCAACATTACTCTTTATACTCTCTTCAAAACCCAAAATACTCTTATTATATTCTAAAATTTTTTGTATAACGGTTTTTAGATTTTCTCTTTCAAGAGAAGAAAGAGCATTCTGTATATCGAGAGAAGCTACTTTAAAATCTTCAATATTTATAGCAAGGGGGATATCACACCTTATCGTTGCAAGATCTTTACTGAGAAATGCTTCTTTTTTTTGATTAATGAGTTTTTCACTCATCTTTTCTACAACTTTATCAATATTCTGGTAGATATTATCAAGACTACCCCATTGTGATATAAGTGCAGCTGCTCCTTTTTCTCCAATCCCTTTAACACCCGGTATATTGTCAGAACTATCGCCAAGCAAGGCAAAATAGTCAACGAGTTGAGATGGTTTAATCCCATATTTTTCTATGACTCTATTTTCATCAAAGATATCAAACTCGCCAGATCCAGATTTATTTGATGGACTATAAACATAGACATTTTTATCAATCAATTGTCTTAAATCTTTATCAGCAGAAAGAATTATAACCTTATGATTTTCACTAAATTTTTTTGCTATTGTGCCAATTATATCGTCTGCCTCATAACCATTTACAGATAAATAAGGTATTTTCAATTCTTTTAGAATATTGATAATACGAGGTATCTGTTTTTTTAAATCTTCTGGTGCTTCTGGCCTATTACCCTTATATTCTGGATATATATCGTTTCTAAAACATTTCCCTTCCCCTTCAAGAGCAACAAGATAGTAGTCGGGCTTTTCTTTTTGTAACAATGAAATAATATTATTTAAAAGTCCAAAGATAGAGGATGTATTTTCTCCACGGCTATTTGTAAGTTTTAGGATGTAATAGTATTTAAATATTATGCCAAACGCATCTATTAATAAAATTTTTTTCATCTCTCTCTTAATATTTTTCCTTCCCCAATTACTGCTAATGGATATGCCCCAAAATAGAAGGGAGAATTGTCCCATACAACAAGGCTTGCCTTTTTACCAGGCTCTATTGTCCCAAGTATATTATCTATGCCAAGTATTTTAGCATTCTTATAAGTAATAATTGATATAGCCTCCTCCTCTTTTAAGCCGGCAATTAAGAAATATTTAAGTGTGTCCCTTATATTATATGTAAGAATTACCGGATGATCTGTCATTAAACCAAAAAATGCCTTTGATTGTATCAGATATCTTACATTTTTATAATGAGAATGTTTTAACTCTACTTTATAATCCAGTGCCCCCAAAGGACCAAATACCACAGGGATATTATTTTCTCCAAGTTTATCATAAATCTCTTTATGAAAAACATCACAGGTATGATCAGCCGTTGCCTTTAAATTATATTTTTTTACAAGTTCAATAAGATATAGAATATCATCTTCCTTATGAACATGGACTTTGGCTATTTTTTCACCTTTTAAGAGTTCGAGTAAGGCTTTATCCTCACTGGAGAATTCAACTTCAAATTCTTCGTTAATTATTTTTTCTTCTTCTTTTTTCTCATCTTGCGTTATTTTTTTCTCATTTAACTTTTCTTCTAACTCTTTTATCTTTTTCTTTTTCTCAATTTCTGCTTTTTTTACTTTTGTTATTAAAGAATCAAATCTATTCTCAAGAAGAGCATAAACTCCCATTCTTGTATTTGGTCTTTCTCCTTTCCATTCTGTTGTACTTCTTGGGTTATATCCAAGAGCAAATTTATAACCGTATTCTTTTATAAGAGCCTCATCTCTATTTTTTGCAAAATTTTTTATTATAAGAGCCCTACCGCCAATTAAATTTCCACTACCTGGAACAACACAGCTATACAATACTCCAAAGTCAATAGCCTCCTCAAATGCCCTATCATCAAAATATATACTATTTAATGGGTTATTTAAAGGATTTATGTGCATGCTATTATCATTTACTTCGGATTCATAAGATGGTTCTCCCTGCCTATCCATTCCTATATGAGAATGAGCATCTATAAAGGCTGGTGTTACAATACCGCTAAAATCTGGTTTTAATTTGTTTCTACTAATATCAATTATTTTATCATCTTCTATTACTATGTTAACATTTTCTTTTTTACTTATGCCATCAAATAAAATAGAGGCATTTATTACAATCTGTTTCATTAAATTTTTATGCTCCTTTTTTTATTAAGAGTATTTTGATAGAAAAATATTTTAAAATATTAAAATTTTATATCAGGTGCTTTTTCTGCTCCACTCTGAGCCTTAAACATCTGTTTAGGCTTTGCATCACCTTTAAATAAAAAATTTGGAAATTTTCGTATATAAGTATTGTAATCCTGAACAGCCTCATTGTATCTTCTTCTCTCAACAGAGATTCTATTTTCTGTCCCTTCTATTTGTGCTTGAAGTGCTAAAAAATTTTCATTTGCCTTTAATTCTGGATAATTTTCAGTGATTGCCATTAATCTTGAAAGAGCACTGCTTAATTCACCCTGCATCTTTTGAAATTTCTCAAAAGCAACTGGATCTTCTAAAACTTCTTTTGTAACAACCATCTGGGTTGCCTGACTTCTCATTTTAATAACACTCTCCAGTGTCTCTTTTTCATGCTTTGCATAACCTTTAACAACTTCTACTAATTGAGGTATGAGATCCATTCTTCTCTGATATTGATTTTCAACCTGAGCCCATGCTGCATTTACAGCCTCTTCTTTTTCTACAATTGTATTATAAATAGAGATAGGATTACATCCTATTAAAACAAAAGATAAAATAAGAATATTTATTAGATATATTTTCTTCATTTTTTCCTCCTCGTAATTAACTATATACTAAAAAATATAAAATTTCAAGTTAAAAAGATTAATTTATTGAATAAAAAATATTAATTTTCTTCTTTAGAATTGAAAATTGTAAAGTCTCCTCTAAAAAATTTTATGATTAATATTTAAATAAAAAAATTTTTAATCACTAAAGGGATTAAAATATAAAAAGCTAAAATTACGATTTAGTGAAAGATTGAAAAAAATGTTTTTGTAATATACCAATAATTTATTATAATGTTGCCCCCCGAGAGAATATCTATTTTTATCACATGGGATATCTATATTTCTGCAAGGGAGAACCCTATAATACATAGTGGGATATCTGTTGCAATGAAAGGGGATATCTGTATGTTTCGATAGGGATATCCCCTTAAATTACCAGCTATATCTGAATTATATAAACACTATTTTATAATATTTGAAAATTAAACTAAATATCTCCTCACGTCATTGGATAAATATTAGCAAATAAAATAAAAAATCTTAATTATTCTTTCCTAAATAGTCTATTGATTCTAAAGCTTCTTTTCTAATCTTTTCACTATAAATTTTACTTATATTAATATCTGCTAAAATTTTTATTACATCTGAGTAATAAAAACTTTTACCTTTTGCAGTAGTAGTTAGAGCCTTGATATAAGAAGAGATAAAACTCTCTGGCTGTCCCTTTGAGTCAAAATTATATATTTTTATCAATGTATTTAAAAGATCGTTTTTATTATTATCCTCTATTAAACCATTAGCAATTATATCACAAACTTCTCTCTTTACTGTATAATCATTATCATAATGAAGAATATTTATTATAAAATATCTACCACTCTCTCCACCTAATTTTCCAAGTAAAGTTACACATAATCTTCTAACATCAGGAAAATTATTAATAACTCTATTACTACTTGTATCAATACTAACAGTTCCTTCATTAAGAAGAAATTCAATTATCTCTAATAATTTATCATCTTTTTCACTATATTTTAATTCATCATATTCTTTTAAAATATTGTTTAATACATTTAACCTTGTCTCTCTTGTCCCTGATTTTACAAGATAATAATAATTCTTTAATTTTTGCTCTCTTTTAATTTTTAATTCTTTATCATCATTAGAATACACATTTAATATTAATGTTAAAAATAGGAAAATCATTAACTTTTTCATGTTTAAATCCTCGAATTTAAATCAAGAATGTTTTTATTTACATTTTTATCAACCATCTTCTTCTCCAGAATTTCTAATAATCTTTCATCTGAAAGATAGCTTAGCCACATTCTAGTAAATGTAGAAGAATTTTTATACCAATTCTTTATAAAAAGATCATTATCCTCTTCTGCTAACTTCTTATTACTTTTTCTTAAGAATGTTTCAAAATCTTCTCTTAATATAATAGATTCTAAAAAATTAATCAACTCAAGTCTTTTATCTATTTGCATTTCATCCTCCTTTTAAAACTTACTTAATAAGTTTAATTCGTTTATTAATAAGCAATAACTGTGCCATATATCTATTAGATAAAATTTAATAAAAATTTGATTAAAATGTTTTAAATTTACATATTATTTAAGAAAAATAATGTTTATTTTAACAAAATTTTCTTTTGTAGACTATTTTATCGGTATAAATTAGAAAAAAATATATATAAAAATAAAAAAATATATATTACTTGTATACTTTTTAATACATTTGTTTTAAAAAATGTATTATTACTTTTTAATATATACTCTAAAATTACATACTTGAATAAAAAAACTATAAAAATGTATCATTCTAATCTATATACAATCTATTTTATGAGTAATATTTATACAAAATTTATTTTTATTGTGGTTCTCTATTTATGTCAAACATCCTTGATTTTGAGAAAAAATTTTTATAATTTACTTTATCAATATATAATTACGTTAAATTAATAAATATCATAAAGTATAAAAAATAAAAATCTAAAAAATTTTGATAACATACTTTTTTAATAATTTTTACTTCATATCAAAAATTCCAATAATAGTGGCAATCTATCAATAAATTCAAAATTTTTATTCTTAAAATAAAAAATACCACAGA